>Ga0187878_1000700_pt1 | contig 36216 bp, 35 predicted proteins | sample June2016WEW_17_1_FD_132979 | JGI IMG/M metagenome (GOLD analysis project Ga0187878, IMG submission 132979) | Peatland microbial communities from SPRUCE experiment site at the Marcell Experimental Forest, Minnesota, USA - June2016WEW_17_150 | ecosystem: Environmental > Terrestrial > Soil >... | reverse complement strand
GCATCGAACCACATTCGTAATGAAAACTCCACAACGACTTAGGTTAACCCCGGTGAGGAGTTGGTCAAGCAGATTCCCAGCTGAACCAACGAAAGGACGCCCAGTCTCATCCTCCCTACGTCCAGGTGCCTCCCCAAGGAAGACTACATGGGAATCTAGGTTTCCCTCACCCATGACATGGTTCTTAGCCCCAGCGCAAAGCGAACAGGACTCGCAGGACTCTACTTCCCACGTAAGTTTCTCGAATTTTATCTTCTTGGACGTAGGAACCAGCTTAAGGACACCTCTCGTGGATTACTATGCCTATGCACCACGGGAGGGTAAAAAGTTGAGTCTCGAACAATCTTCTTACAGCTAGTAGTAAAGTGGTTGGCAACATAATTAGCCAAGGTCGTCTTAATTCGAGGTCCTTCGAGGAAAAGAAGTTTACCGAGTGTAAACGAGCCAAAATGGCGATTACAGAAAAAGCATTTCAGCTGGGCCTCTATCTCTCCTACCATGGAGCACAGTAAGCCTCACCCGGAGTTCAAGGTCTGGATAGAGACTGATGATGGCTACGTCTTTGGCCCAGGAGTATACAGCCTCTTAAAGAGGGTGAATGAGGTTGGAACCCTCAAGGAGGCTGCAATTCAACTGGGGATGAGCTATAGATATGCTTGGGGGCTCATTAGAAAAGCTGAGGAGAAGCTGGGGGAACCACTCCTCTTGGCACACAAGGGTGGTCGATCGGGTGGGGGAGGCGCTGAGCTCACTGAACGAGGCAAACACTTCTTGATAGAGTTTCAACGCCTCAGAGATCAGATGACACGCGCTTCGGAGGCGGACCCTGAGAAATTAATATCGGGAGTGGTTAAAGACATAAATGTCTCCGATGGAGAGGTCGATGTAGTTCTAAGAATAAGTGCCTATGACCGGGTACGACTTCGAAAGGGGGAGAAGGTGAACCTTCAGCTGTGAGTACTCTCTCTTCACCCTATCTCATCAACATCCATTATCTCCAAATATCTACCAAATTTCACTCTTAGGGCCTGTCCCTCGTCCGTCATTCTGTAAAAGCATTTTCCATCTGTTGACGAGTCTTCTCTTGTCAGATAGTTGAATTTGCAGAGGTCGTTCAAATGATGGTAGACGTTACCAATGTCGTTATCGTCTAGGTAGATGTGGAATTGATCCTTCATCGTCTTCCAAATATCATAACCGTATGATTCCTGACCATAATCGCCGTTTTTGTATATAATTGCAAGTATTTTCATCTTCGTAGCGCCGCATGAGCCCTGGGGTTTGGGCAATTCTTCTCGAAAGACTTATAAGCGGCCCCTATATATATAACTTACGTATATGTAAAATATACTCTTCTCAAGACTAACTATCCAGGGGAGAAGTGGTAAGAAGGGATGAAGATGGAAGTAGAATCACATAAGTGCCCAAAGTGCGGAGGCACAAATATAGTGAGCGATCCTGAGAATGGTGAGCGTGTATGCATTAAGTGTGGCCTTGTAATAGAGGAGTCGCCCATCGATATGGGCCCCGAGTGGAGGGCATTCACGGTCGCTGAGAAGGAGAGCCGGAGCCGAACAGGATTAGGAGAATCCCTGACGCTATATGATAAGGGGCTTTCGACCGTCTTCAAGGGGGATCGTGATGCCTCGGGGAGGAAGCTTGATGGAAAGGCGATGCTTAAGATGGATCGCCTCAGGCGTTATGATAACAGGAGTAAGTTTGATGAGACTTGGCGTAGGAACCTGAGTGTTGCGATGGCGGAGCTTGACAGGATGTCAGCAATACTTCATGTTCCTAACAATGTCAAGGAACAAGCTGCTCATATCTACAGGAAGGCCTTGAAGGCGGATTTGATTAGGGGAAGGAGCATAGACGCCTTCGTCGCTGCTTCACTCTATGCTGCTTGTAGGGAGGCGGAGGTGCCGAGACCAATTAAAAAGGTGTCGGAGGCGAGCACGAGGGATCACTCGGAGGTCGCGAGAACATATCGTCTCCTCATCAAGGAGCTGAAGATCAGGATGCCGGTGGACGGACCTATGAAGTTCGTGCCTAGCATCGCATCTAAGCTTAGACTCAGAAGGGACACTGAGCAGAAGGCAATCAACATCCTGAGGGCAGCCAAGATAAAGCAGGGACTAGTGGGGAAAGACCCACGCGGTCTGGCTGCTGCAGCGCTCTACATGGCATGTCTAGAGAACGATGATAGGCGAATACAGAAAGAGGTCGCTCGGGCTGCTGGTACAACGGAGGTCACGCTGAGGAACAGACTTCGAGGTTTGGAGATTTCAATAACTCCGATGCAAGAATCGCCCCCGATTATCGATCTCACTAATTCAACCCTTGTCTCAATGTGATCATTAGGCTTAGGAAATAGCTAATATTTTTAACTACAAGCCCACCTTCAACTTCGAGATTCGGCATGCCCGAGGGGAAGAAGCCTATGAAGATTACTATCGAGGAGGCTTTTCGAAGAATTCGTCCACTCTTCATAATGATGATGATGTTCCCCCTCTTCGGCCTCGTCGCCACGATGATTCTGCTCTACGTTTTGAAGGTTAAGAATCTCCTGCTCATCGAAGGGCTCGTCCTCTTTGCGATGCTAATCTACGTCTCCACGACATATCTCGTAGCTAGGAAGATGAGTCAAATAGGGCAGAGGGCAAAGCCAGAGGAGCCTGGGAAGGAACCCTAGAGGCGTTCCCCCTTCGGTACAAGTTCATTTTTGAGCCCTAAAGTTTTTAATGGGACGAACCGCATTAAAGTGAGTCGCCTTGATGAAAAAAGTCACGATCATCACCTTCCCGGAGTACGAGAGCCTGGTTCTCGACTCCCTCGGCGCGGCGGGGGTGACCCAGCTCAAGGAGGTCACAGGGCCCGACTACGACGATTATCGAAAGGAAGCCAAAGGCCCCGATTATAAGACACTTTTCGGCGAGATCGAGCCACGCTACAGGGAGCTCCAAAAACTCATCAACTTCAAGATCGACCGCACTATCCCAAGTCTGGAAGTACTACGTGACTACGCCAGGAACCCCGATGTTAAGGCGAAAGCTACTATTCAACAACTAGACAGGCTTCTAGCGCAGCTGAAAGGCCCTAGGGAGGCCCAAACAATCGAAGTAGAGAGGATCACCAAGGAGCTAGACGAGAGGATCAGCAAGGGAAGTGCACTCTACCACGAGAAGAAGCGTAGTCTCCTCGACCAATACGCCCGCTGGAACATCAAAATAGAACTCATGAAGGCTCTGGGCTCAGACGATATCAAGGGAAGCCTAGGATACGGAGTAGCAAACACAGAGTTCCTCAAGCGGCTGGAGCAACATCTGGCGAAGCAACCAGAGGTAAAAATCAAGGTGACGAGCATCTCTCCCTCCGATAGCTTCATAGAAGTAAATGGGCCGCAGGAACTCGAAAAGTGGGTCCGCGATCTATTCATGGTGTTCGATGTCACCGACATAACTGTAATCCTTGGTGCAGAAGCGAAGACTATCATAGACCCAACAAAGAGGAGCAAGGAGCTTGACAAGTTCCAGAAAGAGATGACGGACTGGGTCGAGGGAATACAAGCCAGGGGATCTTCCTTTGAAGAGAAGATGTCCTCCTTGGAGACAGAGCACCAGGAGTCGATTAAGCTCCTCGAGGATGAGAAGACTGAGAAGCTCACAGCATCGACTCAGCAGTGGACAGAGCGCGCAACAAAAGTCGAGGCTGAAGTCAAGGAGAAGGATATGAAAGCGCTGAGCGAGATCGCTTTCAACTACAACCTTCTCCGACTAGGCGCAGACGATCGTGCACCGGTAATGAGGACGAAGGTCTTCAGCATCATGCAAGGCTGGACCCCAGAGGATAACGTGGGAGAGTTCAAGACCGCCCTCACAGATGTCGAGGCTAAAATCGGTGAGAAGATAATCGTCGATGTTGAGGATGTCGAACCTGGGACGAAGGGAGTACCGACACCAACACCCAATATGAGACCAAAGATCCTATTACCAACTTGGAAGCTCACGACGCTTCGCGGTTGGCCAACGAACACCGAGTTTAACCCTGCTTACATCAGTGTAATTGTCTTCGCATTCCAGTTTGGCTTAATGTATGGGGACGTAGGTCAAGGGCTAATCATCCTCATACTCGGATTCGTATTTACAAGTAAGTTCAAGCGTGGGATGCTGAAGTACCTTGGTGGCCTCTTCATCCCTATGGGCATAGCCGCCACGATATTCGGCTTCCTGTATGGCTCCTTTTTCCTCAACGAATCTCTTCTCCGGCAATTCTATGTGCCTATTATGCCCAACCCAATTCACCAGACGACGAAGTTGCTCTTACTCGTCTTCGAGATAGCAGCCATTGAGATTATACTAGGGTTGTGCATCGGTGCCTATAACCAGATAAAGAAAGGCAACCCTGTGGGCGCACTTGGAGAGCATGGTCTAGGCATGATACTCTACGTCGGGGGCCTCTATATGACGGCTATATACTTCATATCGATTAAGATGAACTTCATGAAGGCTCTCAGCTATCCCGGCTTCTACGTGATGATTCTCGGGATGGTCCTGAGCTTCGCGGAGCCCGTCATTCACAGCATCCAACATGGTCATGGGGTTGGGATGGAGAGCATTGGTGAAGGCGTCGGGGGTCTATTGATGACCTTCGTCGAGGGACTCGCAAACTTGTTCAGCTATCTGCGTATAGCCGCGTTTGCTTTAGCGCATGCGAGCCTAGCGATAGCCGCTGATGCGCTTAATGCTGCCTTGCCTCTACCCATTCCAATCCCAATCGGCCTCATAATCATGAACGTCGTCGCCCTCAGCTTCGAGCTTATATCCAGTACAGTTCAGAGCCTCAGGCTGCTATACTACGAGTTCATGGGTAAGTTCTTCGACGGGCAGGGGCTCCCCTTCAAGCCTTTTACGGTACCGAAAGACAAGCGAATCACTGAGTAGCCCCCTCTAGAAAAAGGTTATAAACGAACCAGATGACGTATAGGAGAAAAAGGTGGAATATCGAATGATATACTCTGAGACTGCCCACCAATTGAGTGAGGGGAGGCTCGAAGATGAGTGTTGATTTTCTCCCAGCGGCTATAGTCGTAGGCGCAAGTGTCATAGGTGCGGCCTACATAATGTCCCAAGGAGCGATCGTTGGGGCATCAGCCGAAGTGGAGAAGAAGAGCACCGTCTGGGGAGCAGCCCTGAACGCGTTCGGTGGCTTTATGATCGTTTTGAGCGTACTCTTTACGATCATTATAATTGCTGGAGGTGATACTGGAGTGATACCTGATACTGCATGGCCCCTCCTGACTGGAGCTTTGACGATGATCGGAGCCGGCTTCGCCGCTGCTCTCTGTATCATGGTCGCTGCGAAGGCGGGTTCCGAGATGCTGAGCGAGAAGCCAGAGCTTTCGATTTGGGCTCTGCTCTTCATCGCTCTCGGTGAGGGTCTCGCTATCTACGGTTTGATCGTCACCATCCTGATGGTGAATAAGTAAACCGTAGGGCGGGACACCCCGACCCTCTCCCTTCTCTTATTAAAAATTCTTCAAGAAGCAAAAAGCATCATTTTACATGCATTATTCGTGTTAATCTTGCTGGGAAACCCTTTTAATATTTACACTATTATTTATACCAAGGGCTTTTAGCCTAATCATGGAAGGTTAACGCATGAAGTTCAAAGCCTTCGTCTACGTCACCCTCAAGGCCGGGTACAGTGATCCGGAGGGGGAGACGACGGCCCACGCTCTGAGGGGGCTGGGCTACACTGTGGATGATGTCCGATCAAGCAAGGCCTATGAAGTCAGTTTCGAGGCAGCTGATCGGGCGAGGGCAGAGGAACTGCTAGATGAGATGTGCCGACGCCTACTCACGAACCCGACAAAGGACGATTATCGCTTCGAAATAAGTGAGAAGAGATGAGTAGAATCAAGAAGAGTCCGCTCTCATTCGAGCACTTTGAGATCGACCTCCTCAACGCAGGGGACGCTGAGCTTTCGGATATCGGGAAGGCCCTCGGCCTCGGCCTAAGCATCACTGAGCTCCAGTACATCAGGGACCACTACCTCATCAGGGAGCGGAAGGCGACCGATGTAGAACTCCAGACATACGATCAGACTTTCAGCGAACACTGCAGCCACAAGACCTTCAGGGGTTTCGTCGAAACGCGGGATGGAAGGGTCGATGGCCTTCTTAAGACATATATCAGGAGCGTCGTGGAGGAGCTAAAGCCATCTTGGTGTTACAGCGTGTTTGAGGACAACGCTGGGATAGTGGATCTCGAGAGAGACTACAAGGTCGCTATCAAGGTGGAGACCCATAACCATCCCTCAGCGATCGAGCCATTCGGTGGGGCCGCTACGGGCCTCGGTGGTGTCATCAGGGACATCCTCGGTGTCTGGGCTGATCCCATAGCCTGCACAGATGTTCTCTGCTTCGGTCCGCTAAACTATCCTTGGGAGAAACTCCCCGAAGGCATAATGCATCCATCCTACCTGTTCAACGGCGTTGTGGACGGCATTGGAAGCTACGGTAACAGTATGGGTATACCGACCGTCAATGGCGCAACTATCTTCGCGGATGAGTATACGGGCAACGTCGTGGTCTACGCTGGATGCATAGGCGTGTTGAAGGAGAGTCAATACCTCAGGGAGGCGAAGCCAGGTGACTATTGCCTCCTCGCTGGGGGTAGGACTGGTCTCGATGGCATACATGGTGTTACATTCGCCTCAGCAGAGCTGACTAAAGAGTCGGAGCAGGTTTCACGACCCGCTGTTCAGATAGCCAACCCGATTGAGGAGGAGAAGCTCAAACGTGCTATCCAGCAGATTAGCGAGCAGATGCTCGGATCCGCAATAACCGACATCGGGGGTGGAGGGCTGAGTTGCGGAGTATGTGAAACCGCTGATAAATATGACCTCGGAATCGATGTCGACCTCGATAAGATCCCCTTGAAGGCGGTGAATATGGCGCCTTGGGAGATATGGATCTCTGAGAGCCAGGAGAGGATGCTGCTGGTTGTTCCCCCGAAGAACCTGGAGCGCGTCCTCAAGATTTTCAGGGACGAGCAGACCGAGGCGAACGCTATCGGCCGCTACAACGACTCGGGGGTCGCGAGACTTACTTATAAGGGGGTCCTCGTAGCCAACATCGACCTGAAATCCCTCTTTAATCCGCCGAAAACGACGCGGATCGCGACTTGGTCAGACCCGAAGCTTATGGAGCCCGTCTTCGAGCAGCCGAGGGACCTCGGCGCGATCCTTCTCAAGCTACTCGCAAGCTATAATGTTGCCAGTAAGGAAAAGGTCGTGCGTAGGTACGATCAAGAGGTCAAGGGGCAAACTGTGATCAAGCCCATGCAGGGTTGGAACTCTGGACCAAGCGATGGCGCTGTTGTGAAGCCTCTTGTCGATTCGATGATCGGGGTCTCCGTCTCATCCGGGATCAACCCAAGGTACGGGAGAATAAGCCCGTACTGGATGGCAGCGAGCGTAATAGATGAAGCCATCAGGAACAACGTGGCGATTGGCGGACGGAGGATCGCCCTTCTTGACAACTTCACCTGGGGGAGCCCCGAGTATCCTGACAGGATCGGAAGCCTCGTGGAGGCATGCAAGGCCTGCCGAGACTTCGGAGTCGCATATGGGACCCCCTTCATCTCTGGAAAGGACAGCCTGTTCAACGAGTCTCCCCTGGGGCCGATCGTACCAACGCTGCTAGTCACTGCACTTGGGATTGTGCCCAGTGTCGGTGGCGCTATCACCATGGACCTGAAGGAGGTAGGAAACCGCCTCTATATTGTCGGAGAGACGTCCTTAGAGCTGGGGGGTTCTGAATACTATTACTTGTTGGGTCAGTTAGGGGCCTCAGTACCGAAACTAGACGCGTCGAGGGCCTCTATAGCCTATAAGCGGCTCACTGCCGCGATGGATGCAGGCTATGTTAAGAGTTGTCATGATGTGTCCGAAGGAGGACTGGCAGTCGCCCTTGCGGAGATGGCCTTTACTGGAGGTCTCGGGCTGGATGTGGATGTCCTCAAGGTGCCGGTCACGGGTGAGATGAGGGATGATCATCTGCTCTTTAGCGAGTCTAATGGGCGACTTCTTGTGGAGGTGTCCGTGAGCGACACGGCTAGGTTTGAAGAGCTGATGAGGGGCTCCACAGTGGCACGAATCGGTTCAGTAATCAAGAAGACACATCTCATCGTCAAGAAAGGTGACCGCATTTTATTCGATCTAGATAACAGTGAGACTATTGGGGCGTGGAAGACGCCCCTGGAGGCTCGACGATGAGACGCGAGGACATCAGGGTCCTGCTCATGCGGGCTCCGGGTACAAACTGCGACCTGGAGACGTTGCGAGCCTTCAGGGACCTAGGCGTACAAGCTGAGCTCCGTCATACGCAGGACGTCTTTAAGACTAAGGACCTCCTAAACTATAACATCCTCGTCTTCCCCGGAGGCTTCAGCTACGGTGACTATGTACGGAGCGGGGCAATCTGGGCTAAGGAGTGTGAGTATAGGCTTGGCCCCGAGCTAGAGAGGTTCGTGGACGACGGGCGACCAGTGTTGGGTATCTGCAATGGGTTCCAGCAGCTTGTGGAACTCGGCTTCCTACCTGGCTTCGAGGGGAAATCAAAGTATCCCCAAGCTGCGCTTGCGAACAGCAGTCACGGGTACCAAAACCGCTGGATCAGGATGAAGTACGTTGGGCGTGGGAAATGCGGGATGATGGAGTACCTAGAGGCTGGCCACGTCCTCTCGTGCCCTGTAGCGCACGGTGAGGGGCGATTCGTCTTCCCCAAGGAGAGGGAGGAAGAGATGCTTAGAAGCCTCTACGAAAGGGACATGCTAGTGTGGCGCTACGTGAAAGGGGATGGCTCATTCGCTGAGGAGAGCTGGCCGGAGAACCCGAACGGTGCCTTCCACGATATAGCGGGGATATGCAACCCTGAGGGAACCGTGCTCGGACTTATGCCCCACCCTGAGAGGGCTTACGATGGCTGGCTGATGCCGGAGTGGACTCGAATGGGGCTCAAGCGTTATGGGGACGGGCACCCATTCTATGAGAGTATAGTGAAGTACACAGAGAAGCGCTTCTAACTCCCTCATTTTATTTAACTTTGGGCACGTTTTCGCCTATATTCTTGGAGTCGCTCTTCTAGGTGTTTGTCCGATAGGGATAGAATTTCTATGGCTAGGAAAGCGGCGTTCTTTGCACCGTTGATTGCGACGGTGGCTACTGGGACACCAGTGGGCATTTGGACGATGCTCAGCAGGGAGTCGATGCCCCCTAGCATGACCTCCTTGGGTACCCCGATGACGGGTTTGATGGTCTGAGCTGCGACGATGCCTGGGAGGGCTGCAGCTAGGCCGGCTATGCATATGAAGACCTGCGCGTCCGTGGCCTCAATGTACTGTGTGAGGGCCTTGAGGTTTCTATGGGCGGAGAGAGTTTTCTGTTCGTGGTCTATCCCGAACTCTCTGAGGATTGTGGAAGCGGCTTCACTTAGTTCCTTGTCGGAGTCGCTACCGACTATGATGGCGACCTTTGGCATGGAATAGAATTGGGTGGTCCACTTATGAAAGTAGTCCCGGATTGGCGCGTGCGCTCAGGTAACCCTTATCCCCATCCTCCTTTTCCTATGGTTCGATATCCGTGTTAGGAATAGTATTCTTCCCGATGGGAGTTTTCCTCGTCTTCATCGGTGCCATACTCGCCCTCGACTCCCCAATTATGAAGGAGACGTTGGATAGCGTGGAGTTCCTCCGGAAGAATAAGCATGTAGCTGGGACATTGATGGTGATTATCGGGTTCATTGCGATGGCGCTAAGCTAAGAATGGCGAAACCATCATCTAAATGATCTGTCTCCTTGACTATCGGAGATTTAGATGATATACGAATGGAGAGTCTATGAGGCATATCCCGGTAGGATGGATGCTCTCAACGAGCGCTTCGCCAAGATCACACTCAAGTACTTTGAGAAACATGACATCAAGGTGATCGGGTTCTGGATTGCTATCATCGGCACAAGCAACGTTCTCTATTATATGCTTGCATTCGATGACCTCGCTCATAGGGAGACTGCGTGGAACGCCTTCTCGACGGACCCTGGATGGGTAAAGGCGCGAATCGAAACAGAGCAGAGAGCCGGAGGTCCACTCACAGAGAGGATCACGAATATGATCCTCAAATCTACTGATTACTCCCCCATGAAGTAATCGCGAGTTGAGTCTTGCAAGTCTATAGGAGTCTGTTAGCCTCAGCTATTCGCTTGAAGACCTCTGCCGAGGGCTTTGGCGTTCTCTTCTTAGTGACAGGGTCTACGGAGCAGAGCCCAAACTTGACTCCATATCCACTAGACCATTCAAGGTTGTCCATGAGGCTCCAGTGGAAGTAGCCGCGCACCGGAACGCCATCGAGCTCCACAGCCCTTTGGATCGCGTCGAGATGCCCGATGATGTATTTCTCCCTCATCGAGTCTGAGGCATCGGCTATACCGTTCTCCGTCACATATATGGGCCTCCGATATCGGCTATAAGCCCAGTCACAGGCCCACCTTAGCCCTTCAGGATAGTTATCGAAGCCTATGTCGCTCGGGTTCATTGGAGGGGCGAAGCTGTAGTTGAAGTGAGGGTTCCCTCCCTTTGCTTCGTACTTCACTCGTCTCCTCATGTAGTAGTTTATTCCGATCCAGTCACACCCCTTAACGAGATGTGGAAGCATCTCGTCTCCTTCGACGAGTCCATCTGCGTTCATATCGTAATCTCCTCGGAAAATGGCATTTAGACTCCATTCATTGAAGAGGTAGTCGTTGAACATCGTTGCTTTGACATCCGCATCGCTCGAAGGATCAACGGGCTCGTGGTAATGGAGGACAGCTATAATACCAATGCTCGATGGCCCAAGTGGCCCAGCTGAGGCAGTGTCCCACTTCTTCACCTGCTCATAAGCCAGACCATGTGCCATAGAGAGGTGCCTCATCGAAACCATGAACGCTCCGAAGTCGTTCAGTCCAGGAGGGAATTCGCCACTATCGAGGAACCCGTGGTCGGACACAATCTTCACTTCGTTTATCGTACCCCAGAGATCAACTAGGTCCCCGAAGATGTGTGCTACATACGCGCAATACTTCACAAACTCAATAAGGGTCACTTCGTCGAGCCAACCCCTTTTCCCAATGGGTGCCGTGCCATCGCGTGTCATTATTGGGTCGTGCAGCCAGAGAGGTATAGGCCAATGATAGAGGGTGACCATTGGCTCCATGTCCTGCTTCCTGCACTCGATGAGGATCTGCCTATATCTTCTAATCGCCGCCTTATCTGCGAGCTTGCTGAGCTCACGCATCGTTCTCTCTTCTACATGGACCTTCTCAATGTTCCCATACTTGTCACGGTAAACCTCGACTACTGCCCCCTCAGTGGACTTGGGAAAGATTCGAGCCCAGTCAAGGCTCATCCGAAACGCATTACATCCAAGCCTTCGTGCTAAGCCAAAGTCCTGCTTATATAGCTCCCAGAATCCTGGCCCGTTCTCGGGGAAATCGCCACTTACCCATCCCCTTCGCTTATTCTCTGCGTTGTGAACCCAAGCCCACCAATCGGACCCATTCGCCACATTCCCCCTCCCCATCTCCACTTGGAAGGAGGATGTAGCCACTCCCCACAGGAATCCCTCAGGGAAATTGCCACTCAAAACACATCGATTAACGCTTCACCGAGGCCCCATATAACACCTGAGCCTCACTTCTCCTCCATCACACTTTATTCTGGGGATACTGATCAATGTTTTATCCGCCTATAACCCGTCCAATAGTATGCCTGAATTCGGAGTTACTCACGAGTCTGCTGAACTGAAAAGAGTCCTTGTCCACCACCCGGGCAGGGAGCTCGAACTCGCCAACAGGGATCCAGTTGCCCACCACTTCGACTGCGCTGTCGATATAGAACAGTTTCAGAGAGACCATCGAATGCTCATGGACGCCCTAACTGAGGCTGGAGTCGAGGTTCTCGACGTTGGTACCCTCCTAGCCGGAGACAAACAGATGCAAGGCCTCATTCAACACGCACCTAACCTAGTCTTCACACGCGACTCAAGTACCGTCACAGAGGCGGGTGCCATCCTCTTTCGGATGGGACTCCCCAGCAGACGGTCGGAGACGCCCATTATCAGGGCTGCCCACGAGGCTGCAGGTACACCAATTGCCCACCAGTTAAAGGATCCCGAATCATTCGAGGGAGGTGGCTTTGCCCTCCTTGAGGGGCGGGTCGCTGTCGCTGGACTCTGCGATCGTGCAACTCAGGGTGCTCTCAATGACCTAGGCGACTTCGTCCTTAAGGAACAGATCGTGGACCAATTCATCCAACTTAATATGCCCAAAGGCTATGTTCATATAGATGGCGAGTTTGCGGAGCTACCCGGAAAACGCGCCATCGTTCACCGAATTTCCCTTGAGGAGAATCCCGCCTCATTTCGCACACGAACTGAGGCTTGGGACGGCAGCTTCCTCGAGTGGCTTATAGACGATGACTACGACATCATAGAGATTACTGACAAGGAGTGTAATGATATGGCAGCTAATTTCCTTACCGTCCATAGTGACCTCTGCATACATTATACTGGGAACCTACGTGTTATGCAGGAGGTCAGAGAGCGGGGTATCGAGGTTGTTCAGATACCCGGAGACGAAATGCGAAGGGGTTGTGGCGGCATACACTGCATGACATGTCCGGTCCTAAGAGTTTAGATCTATTTGTTTTCAAGATAGGGAACACTAATCCAATTACTTTCTTGAGTCGCGCGCGCTGGCTCGTCCCTAAAATATGCACACACCCAGCAGCCACCAAAACTTAAAGAACAAAATCACCAAACCGACGACCCAAGTGACCACCAATCAGCCAAACGAGCACACGGCCAGCACAGCAACCCCCAGAAAACGGACGAACCCACGCAGACAAGCAGAACACACACTAGCCACACCACGCAGACCCGAGACCAGCCCTCACACGTTAAAGAACGTTGGAGACAACGCCTTATCCGGCCTACCCAGATTCTCCGCCGCCTCCCTGTTCAACACAAGGCACAGCACACTCAGCAACGCGTAGACACCCACGTTCACCAAGCCCCGAACCCTGTTCACCGTCAACCCATACTGGTTCTTCACGAAGGCGAACAGCGCCTCAACAGCAGGCCTCTTCCTGTACTCGGCCACCAGCTCCGCCGGACCATGAGTCCTGAACCACCTGTCCACCCGGAGCACATCCTCCCCACGCTGGTTAGCCGTGTACGGGATCACCGTCCGCTCCGCCAGGCCCCTGACCCTACGGCTGCTGTACTGGCTGTCCCCGATCAGGCACCTGATCCTGGCATCGGCCCAACCCAGCACCGCCCTCGTCCTATCCACAAGCCACGGCGCGTGCCTCTTCTCGTTCTCGTTCGCCGGAGCCATCACCGCGGCCAGCGGCAGGATACGCCTCGGCTCCACCGAAGTGTGAAGCTTGTACCCGAGACCGTAGCTCCTCCCGTTCCTGCCTACACGCGCATCCGGGTCCGAGAGACCAATCTGGTTGTCTGCTGGGTTTCTGATGCTCCAAGCCTTAAGGAAGCTGGCGTCGAGGACCACATCCACCTCTGTGACTCCGCTTCTCCTGAGGAGCATTATGACCTTCTCCTCGATGATTAGCCTCAGCGTCTCTGCTCCGACTCTGTGGGTGAAGCGGCTGATGACTGACCTCGGGTAGCCGCCCTCGTCAGTCTCTATTAGGCAGAGCCGTCTAATGCGCTGGTCTATGTCGAGGATCCTGGTGAGCTCCCGTAGGCTGCGGATTCCCTTCAATCGCATTATGAGGAGGGCTCTGAGGATGCCGAGTGGGTTCCTCGGTGGTCTTCCGGGTCCGGTTGTGTGGTAGCAGCCGAGTAGCTGCTTCTGGGCAATGCTTAAGTCGACGTTTCTAAAGAGTGTTTCAAGGGTCTCGTGTTCATCTTGTCCTAAGTGAACTCACCTCCTAGGGTTGGACAGACCATTTGGGGACGAGACCCCAACTGTTAAGATAAGCTTATTCTAGCCTGGATGAATTTCGGGACAGGCCAGCGCGCGCATATATAAACTGAAGCGATCCACACTTTCGACTATAATCACTATATGAATTAACCATTTGATTCAATTCATCAATTTGGCAGCGGGAGCCAGCCTGCTATTACTAGTTCTTCGCGTACACCGAGTTATCAGCTGCCATTGACAACTATAAAGGGGGATAATGGTTCTCCTTTAATAACAGTTATTAAATCCATAATGGGATAATTTATTAGCTTGCAAAGTCTCCTTAATCCTATGGCAAAAAGAGAATACAAGTCTATTTCTCAACATCTGGGGCAATTTTCAAGCCCCAGAACCAAAATGACGTACCTCTCTGGGATTGGTGGCTTTTTCCGATTCATCAACCCCGATGTGAAGGACTTGGATGCCTACTCTATTTCTTACTTGAAGTCACATTCTCAGAGCCAAATCGAGTCTGACATAGTGAAGTTTCGAGACTCGATGTTGACCAGAGTAGCAAAGACCAGAACAGGGTACTTGAAATCGACTCTGGGATTCTTCGATGCGAATGATGTAACTTTCAAACGGAACTGGAAAAACAACATTATCGGTAAAGATACCACGGCTGTTTCTGAAGAAAGTATACCCACACAACAGGAACTTGAGAGGATTCTAAACTTTATGCCGCTAATTGGCAAGGCAATAACCCTTTTTCTTTGCAGCTCCGGTGTGCGTGTAGGTGAACTACTCCAACTCAAAGAATCCAATATTGACCTCACGAAAAACCCAGTAATGGTAACTCTACCAGCCTCCATTACTAAGACCAAGAAAAAACGAGTGACATTCATCTCGATGGAAGCAAAGAAGATGCTTCAGGAGTGGTTGGAATACAAACCAAAGTGGCTGGAAACAACATCGACCAAAAGCCCCACACCCTTTGACACGACCCGTATATTCCCATTAACCGACAACGGATACCGAGAGCTTTGGGATCGTGCTGTTGAGAAAGCCAAGTTAGCGGAGAAAGATCAGACAACAAACCGACTTCAACGCAGAATTCACGCACTGCGGAAATTCTTCAGGACTTACGGCAAGTGGCAACAACCAGACATAGCGGAAGCCCTGATGGGTCATTTGGGTGGCATAGAAGAAATCTATACTAGATTCACAGAGAACCAGCTTAGAGAAGCCTACCTTACGGCGGAACCAAATTTGACCATTGTGGGTTCAGCGCCGAATCTGAAGGAGTTAGAGGCAAAGGTTGAGGCTAGGTATCAGGGTGTGGACAAGTTAATTGCTGATCTGTCAATCAAGAACCAAAGATTGGAAAATATTATTCAGAAAAGGGACACAGAGTACAAAGAAATGATGGAAATCGCATTGAAACCATACTTGGAAACTTTTTCAACACTTAAAGATAGGGTAGATGCACAAGAGTTGGAAATTGACAATATGAGAAAGGCAGGGGAACTTCGGGATCAAGAAGAGGTATTGAAAATAATACCAGCGGAACTAAAAATTAAAAAAGATGAAGTGTAAGATGATTCTGATTATGGGTTTCTTTTCTCCTAGTTGAAACGTCTGCTCATTGGTGTTGTCAGTGGGTCGGTGAGTGTAGTTTGTCATATTTCGTGCGCGGCTCCTCCTGCACCTTGATCTTCGGATAGGCCCTCTCAATCTCCCTGACCTTCTCCGTGAAGGCTGCCTTGCAAAACCTGCTAACCTCATCGTGGCTAAAGCCAGCCATGCACGCGCGCATTATTTCGCGTTGTATTCTAAAGAAACCGCTAAAAAAATTAATCCCTTTTTTCATTTTCATAGTGGATAAGACGGGCCAGACTTATACCTATACGGGTATAAGTCCAAATAATACGTTAATCGTATACGCTCTAACTATCAAATAAATCTATCGAAACAACTGATCAAGTGATTCGACGTTTAACTTCTTAGCATTTTGGTCCAGAAGAATTAGTTGTTGGGCCCGAAGGGACCTAACCTATTTAGGTTAAGAACCTATTTCATTCAGGGTTCGTGTCGCTTGCGCAGCACTAGCTTTTGATACTATGCGCACTGAGCAGACTATTTGCTAAGAGACGTTCAAAACCAATAAGCCACGGATAGCGAGGTTGCGTGCGAGATCAAGCGCCCCTTTCTCAAGCCCCTGAACCTTATTCGCTGGCAGCATTACGTTTGTGAGATAACCAAGCTGGGGGGAACCAATCCTAACGATGTCCCCCTCCTCATGAGTAAACTCCGCACCAGTATCGTCTTTCAGTGGAACCGTCATCGTACCCAGGAACACTGCGACTCCGTCATTGTGTTCCCGCTCCTCATCCATCGCAGCAGCGACAATATCCTCTGGCTTACGGCTTATCTTACCCATCTTGTTCGATCCCTCGAACTTTAAAGAGCCGTCGACCCTCCACACCTCCAACCTCACTTTGGTATCCAGTAGGGAATCAAGGCTAAACCCCTCATCGAAGACCCGGATGAAAGGCCCGACAGCCGTGCTCCCCTTCTTGACTTTCGCTCGATGAAGGAGGAGAGAAGACTTTCCCTCCTTCCCACGATCGTTAACATCGTTGCCATTGGTAGCGCCAATTATTCTGCCCTTTGAGTTGGCGATGAGCACTATCTCCGGCTCCGGATTTACCCAAGGTGACACATCTGAACTGTACCCAGCCTGAGCACCGTGCCCCACTGAAGTCGCTGGCGAAGCCTTCGAGAATATCTCGCCCTCCTCCCCGAGCCCGACCTGCGGATAAATAGTAGACATGCCGAGTTCTTTCATGCGTCTTAGGATTTCCAAAGCTACTTTTGAGCCTGGCTGAATCTTAGAGAAATCTGCATCACCCACGATCTCCTCAACTTCGCCACGGATCTTTTTTCGAACCTCGTTCAACTTATTCTGATCAAGTCCTCCATCGGAGTCCCTTGGAACCACCTTCATAACGGCCTCCTCCACCATGCGCTCCACCATAGACTCGACGAAGGTCACTCCAGCCGCCTCGATTTCCTGAAAGTCTAAAGGCGACAGCAGGTATGGCTGGTCAGCGCCTCGGAGGGAGGAGTTGGCGATGATCTCGGACGCCTTACCAATTTTTTTACCCCTTAAAGCAGCGATGCGGACTGCCTTTGCTGGACTCTCCAACTCAAACAAGTCTCTTGTCGTGGCAAATATGTGTGAAACATCAAGAAGATCGCCGTTAGGGTCGACGATTACGACGGATGGACCTATGTTTGGCAGCATCACTCTACCGACCAATGAGGCTTGTCTCCAGTCCGCTGGGAGAGTCCTCTCGAGAGTCAACTCGCTCATCGGGACCAAATGGATAGCTTTTGTCTTCAGGGTTCCAGACATTATCTTAATCTTAACAATCGTAAGAGATAAGAAGTAATACTGAGCGCTGAGAAAATATTTGCGTTGCGCGCACGCCTGAGATGCCGTGCCTCTCGATTAACTGCTGAGGGACGACGTACTTGTCCCTGAATGCACGCGTAGCAGGGTTCAGCTCATCGCCCGGATGTACGTCCACGCTCATGATGGCTGGTATCCCCTTATCCTCCCCTGCGATAGTCCGCGAAGTATTCTTCTACTGTGACCCTGCGGCTCGTAAGCCCCAGCCGGAAGGCTTCGCCGGTGAACATATCGATTTGCTCCCGGTTTCGATCGATCCCGAATGGGTGAAAGTTCTCACCCATGAGCGCTACTGTCTCCTCCAGCTCAGCCTCGAGCCACGGGGTGGCATAGGGGAAGCCCTCCTGTGCTGCGGTGAAGCAATCGTTCGCAGCAATGAACGCCTCAGTGAGGCTCTTAGCTATCCATGGGTTCGCCTCCCACACCTCTCGTCGGAGAACGATCAGATGCTCGGGAGGAAAGGCACCGGTCTTACGGAAGTACCCCTGCTCGATTGGCCGGAAGTCCGGAAACATACGAACGATGGGGCCGGTTTTGGGATGGAAAGCCGTTGGGTGCGACGGGCTGTAGATGGCCTCTAATTCGCCTGAGATAAGCATGTCAGATAAGGAGCGTCCGGGCGAAGGCGAGCTGAATCCTGGAGGCAGAGACTGGACCATCAGCTTCGTGGACACCGGCGTGTCGATATCTCCGATCCACCACTGGATGCTGGTCGGGTCAAGTCCCAAGTATCGGAGGAAGTGGCGGTACCATATGGATCCGGTCGCGCTGTGGCTATACATACCAATCCGCTTCCCGGCCAAATCTTCAGGGTGCCGGATTGGACCGCCCTGACGAACATAAAGGTCACGCGCCCCAAAGTCCCGTAGCACAAATACTGGCAGGCCAACATAGTTGTGGTCACCCTTGTCGATACGGTAGAGATACTGTGCCATCGACCACTCGCCGCCCTGCACATTCGGATCCTGCACAGCGCGTCTGAGCATCTCCGCACGGGCTGGCCACGAGCCGCAGCTACCGAGAATCATGGTGAGCGCAATTCCTCGTGGCTTCACCATACCGGTCGCCAGCGGCATGACGCGAGCATAGTCAGCGCAGGTTAGGGTGATTGGGACCATCTTGTTAACAGTGGACATACCGATCTCCTCTTATTATCGATGCACGCGCGCTTATGAATGAAGATGATATCCACTTGTTTCTATTGAGAGTGGGGTCACATGGCATTTTTAGGTCTCAGATTATTCCTAAATTGGAAAGACAAGATAATTAAATTCGATTTAGGTCATAGCAAATAATTCCTAGGGGTAACCATTCTCATAAAATCCGCGTGCATCGGTGATCAAAGCATAAGATGAAAATTGCTTAATCGTGAAAAGTCGCTACTTGTGCAAACTATAAAGAGAAGAATTGATCAAGGTACAAAATAAGGGCAAAAGAAACGATTCCAAATAGCATTGGGATAAGATTAATCAACTCTTGACTTCTAGTTTTTCTCCTGATTAAATAAAATCGTATCTGAATCGATACGTGGCTGGTGAATATCGCCATCATGGGCAAGGTAAGTTGTCTATGAAGAATTAACCCCCACGACCTATCTATGAAGCCCTTGGTGATCATGTATCCACTAATCATGAAAACGAAGAAAAGAACTAGCAGAGCGACACTAACCCAACGATCTATGTCCTTTAAAGTGATGTTCAAGCTCACGAATTTTCACCACTAATAATACCTGTCATTCTTCCATGGATCAGCGGTGTTACTGTAGCCATTCTTCTCCCAGAATCCCAATTCGAGCTTATCAGTGAACTTTATCTTCCTAATCCACTTCGCACTTTTATATCCATATTTTTCAGGAACCACTAGCCTGAGCGGTCCACCGTGTTCTGTTGATAACTCACTGTCCTCTAGTCGATATGCGAGAAGGACATCATCTTTCGAGAGATCAGCGACCATTAATTGTGTTGTAAAACCGTTCTCACTCTCGAACGTGGCGTATGTTGCCGCAGCTTGGGAAACAGCCATATTCATGATGTCCCTGAATCTAACCCCCTCCCATGTGTTCCCGAGCTTGCTCCAGCCTGTCACACAGTGAAAGTCGGATATACTAACTACTGTAGGGATGCTTCGGAATTCAACGTAGTTTAGATTGAGGGGCTTATCCACAAGTCCATAGACTTCGAGATTCCATGTGGTTTTATCAGGAGAAGGGATGGAGCCCTCGTTAAGAACAGGCATATTAAATACCTGGTACTGTCCAGGGGGAAGCAGGTTGGATACTGAGTTCTTCGCGGTGTCTGGCAGATTGTTAATTATTGCACCGGAGGCTCCCGCCACTATCCCTATGCCGACCAGCCATTTTATGAATCTTCTACGGCTGATATCCAAAATACATCATTTTAAGCATTTTAGGCGGCTAATTTAAATCAGATTAAACTAATGTGCTTTCGCAACTTGGCCTTTATTCCGTCAATACGAGCGAATTCGTAGCCATTCCCTATTTCTTAAAATAAAGAACTTTCATACCCGTGTCCCCGATTGAATCCTTCAGCATTGTGTCATAATGCACCTTCTCAGGCAGATCGTAGGACACGTAGACCGCCATAGTGAGCTTATCCCTCCAATTTGCTAGTGCAGCCTCCCAACCATTTACTCTTAAATATTCAGCGAGCTGCCTAGGGCTAAATCTCTGCCCAGTCACTCCATTTGCGTTTTGGAGGGCTAGAAAGCTCCAAGCCTCCGAGAATGCCTCAACCATTTCGTCGTCACTTGCATAACCTGACCTCACATCTTCAGGCAATTTAGCCTCATCACCCGGCTTGAGTCTGCTGGGCTTAAGCCTTTTACCCTCAGTGGCGGCTACACTAAGTGAGTTCACAGCGACATTATACTGATAGAGTTCCATGGCCAGGCACTGTGTTAGGCCCTCTAAACCATACTTTGACGGGCAATACGCTGTCTCAGCGACAAAGCCCCTTGTCGCAGACCCAGAGGAGATATTCATAATGCTGCCTTTTCCCTGCTTCTTCATCATTGGCAGGAATAATTTACTGAGTATGAACGGTGCACGCAGATTAATTGAAATCGATCTGTCCCATTCCTCAATCGTCGTCTCCTCGAAGAGTTTCCAGAGATTATCCGCTGCACAATTTACCAGCGTATCTATTCTCCCATACTCATTCTCAATAAGATCCCTTAGTCTCGTAATATCCTCCATCTTAGTTAGGTCGGTGGGAAGAATTGAACAAGTACCCTCCCACCCTTTTAGATCAATGTTCTCCTTAAGAGCCTTCAATTCATCTAGGGAACGAGATGCAGCTACAACCTTGGCGCCTTGGGAAACAAGTCCCATGCACAGGTACTTACCATAACCGCGCCCAGCACCAGTAAGGACGACCACCTTGCCACTTAGTCTACCCATAAAAGCCACGAGTTTTCCTAAATGTACCTAGCTTTTAAAATTATTGCCTAAATAGTCAGCGATCAGATCGACAATCTATTTTTATTTATAATATCAAAAAAAACCATTATTGATGTGAGTTCTTAACACTATTATGAAAAAAGGATCTGATTTTCCAATGCCTCATAAAAATAAATAATAGATTAATGGAAAAATATGATAAATAGTTGATGAAAAACTTATTTAGTTATTATAATTATTTAATAACGGATAGGACGCGCACCTCTTCATACCAGCTAGTGTCGTACGCCAAGTTATCGCCCTATCCAAATAACTAAGGCAGGTTTGGTTGATTACCCATTTCCTTGAGTGATTTATCCTGCTCGGTGAACTCGAAGGCAACGTACTGAAGAGGCAAATTATCACTCGTATTCAGAATTGAATGCGGCTCACCCTCCGGGGTATATACAAGCGAACCCGGACTAACCCTATATTTTGATGTCCCGCTCTCAACCACCCCCTCACCCCTAAGGATGTACCCGAACTCCTCGGGATTTCTATGGATAGGAAGCAGTACACTTGGTGAATGTGTCTGAACCTCAACAGAATGCATTCTGCGAGCACCCATGAGCATGTGCTCTTCCTCGGTGAAGAGCTGATGTGCGATCATGCCCGAGTATGTTGCCTCAACTTCGTTCAGATTCTTAATCCGTGGCTTAGCCCACTTGAAGTTAGGGTTCGACATGCAGTAAATCGCTGACAAAATTCTGAGTTCACCCTCACCAGAATGTACGATCTCGTGCTCATTTATCTCTCCAAAGTGGGTGTTCCCAGGCACAAAGATGCTGGTGTCGCCATGCACATATTTTCCTCTGTATAAACCTGAGCCGGATATTATATAGTGTTGAAACTCTCTGTTGGCGCCTCTAAATGTAACCTTCCCACCTAAGAGTGTATGATGAAGGACTAATAGCTGACCTTTAACTCCCGATCTTTGAAGCAGGGTTCGCTTTGTGACCCCTTCACTCACTGATTCTATGGCAACGTCTCGAATATTGACGTGCAAATTGCCTCAATGTAAATGATACCTCAGAATTAATAGATTTCCAGAGTTGAAAGAGATAGAACTTTAAAGTAAAAAAACGGAGAGAACTGTATGCTCTCCAGAACAGTAATAAAAGCGAGAAGATTAATCGACGGAGTTGGCGAAGAATCAATCGAAGATCCGATTCTTGTTGTTGAAGGCGGCCTCATCAGGGAGGTTCATACGAGAGGAGAGGAGCCCCAAATCCGAAGCGACGACGAGGTAATTCTCTTAGGTGATTGCACCATTTTGCCGGGTTTAATCGACTCCCACATACATATGACGCTAGGAACTTCGGAGAACTACTATGAGGTTGTGAGAGAGTCGGATGGAATACACCTCGCCGCCGGCATCACAAACTGTAGATCCGCCTTAAGATCCGGCATAACAAGCATCGTCGATGCAGGGTCAAGGAACCTGGTAGCACACGACCTAAGAGAGGCTGAGAAGAGAGGCATAATCGAGGCCCCCAATCTAATCATAGCTGGTCGACCACTCACCATAACTGGGGGCCACTTTTGGTTCTGCAACGATAACGAAGCCGATGGAATAGAACAGGTGCTTAGGAGAGTACGTCAATTCGTCAAAGAGGGTATTGATATTCTCAAGCTAATGGCTTCGGGTGGAGGATCAGCGACACAGGGTTCGATGGGTGGACCCACGGCAGCCATGGTAGCATTTAGTAAAGAAGAGTTGGAAACCGCGGTAAAAGAAGCGCATAAATTTGGCAGAATAACCACAGCCCACTGCGAGGCATACGAATCCGTTTACAACGCGGCTTCCGCTGGAGTCGATGTGTTGGCCCACTGCGGCTTCATCAGGCCTGATGGAGAGAGATCATTCGACGATGAAGCTGTCAAACTCATGGCTGAGAAGAAGCTGTTCTACAACCCCACACTCCAAACAGGGTCGGCGAGGTACGATGAGCTTAAAACGAGGAATAAGATGGGAAGCCTCTCCCCTAAGGAAAAAGAGGCTCTAGAGGTACTAGAATACAAGTTCAATAGAAAATACGAGAACCTCAGAAAAATGCTCGCATATGGAGTAGAAATAGTCGCTGGTTCCGATTCCACTGGCCTCGGCAAATCCACTAGATTACTCAGGACACTGGAAATGATGCATGAATCCGGCATGTCCCCGATCCAGGTTATTAAATCGGCGACCTCTAATGCAGCAAAGGCACTTAAAATTGAAAATAAGGTTGGCTCAATACACGAAGGGTTGAGAGCAGACCTAATTGTGGTGGAGGGAGATCCAGCAAAGGAGATCAGTGACCTAAAAAAGACCAAGTTGGTTATGAAATCGGGAAGAATCGTGAAATAGTTCCTCTCCTCCCCCGTTAAAGTAAATATTCATTAATTTGTATTAATTTCAAATAATCATGAGATCATACATTAAAATAATGGGTCCACCGTTGGGGAAAGCACTCAAAGAATTAGAAAAAATTGCGATAGACATGCCGCAAGTCTGCATAATGGATGAAGCCATCATGCATGGTATTCCCAAAGAACTGAGCGAAGATGTCGGTGAGTCGGTTAAGTACTCAGAGCACGTAGGAAACTTATTCGCTGAAAGAACAGGGGTCGTCGTCGAAACCGAGAGATGTAGTAAAATAATTAGCAAATCCGACAGAGTCCTTGGAGAATATGACTTTTTTTTTGAATGGTTCAAGAAACCAAGAATAAACGATCTGAATGACCTCATCCAAAAAGTCGACGACATCCTTGCCCCGCTCGGAGTCCACTACACGATTACTACAAAATGAAGACTCAACAATCACACATCTTCGAGCAAGTGAAAAACTGCTCAATAACAGTGGATCTATTAAACCCCTCATTACTTCTTGGGGATGGCTTCAACAATTTTCTCAATCACAGATTCCCTGAAACGAGGACGACTCTCACTATTACCATTCTCATTACCCTGCCGAACCACAACAAGATCTAGGCTCGGAATAACGTAGCAATCATTCGCGTTATTACCCTGAATCATAGAAGCGTCATTCGGCACGTTCCTCAGATTATCAAGGATCCAATAGGCGTAGCCATAGTTACTGGGGAATTCACCATTATCTCTCACAAATCTATTAGTTGCCTTTTCAACCAGGTCTTCGGGATAAGCTGTCGCTCCCCCCATCGACCATTATTCAGCCACAGATGCGCGCACTGAGCGACGACTAAAGAGCTGTGCCTCTTTATGTTTTAGTATTGGAGGTTCATATTAAACAAGTTCCGAAGTGGTAATCCTTTCAAATATAGACTTAGATTTTCGCAGAAAAGTTTCACCAGTTCAACGTTCTCGCTGTCCACATTGCTGGCTGAGTGGGGGCTCAAAAGAACCTGGGGCAATTCCCATAGGGGGCTATCGTGGGGGAGGGGTTCCGTCGTTTGGACATCGAGGGCAGCTCCTAAGAGTTTGCCCGAATTCAGAGCTCTAATTAGAGCCGCCTCGTCCACTATGGCTCCCCTAGCAATGTTGATCAATACGGCGCTTGATTTCATGGCAGCTAGCTCTTCTTCTCTTATCAGACCCGTCGTCTCTAATGTTTGAGGGATGCAAAGTACTACGAAGTCGGCCTGACTGAGCATGGGCTTGAGGTCTGTCCATGGATATAGGCGTTCAACTCCCAAGGAGGCTGAGTTAACCCCCTCAGTATTGCGTTTTGTTCCAATTACATGCATGCCAAAGCAATTTGCAAGCTTAGCTACCTCTTGGCCTATTTTTCCCAAGCTGATAATAGCAACTGTCTTCCCCTTTAATGTGGTTCCAGCATATCTCCCCCAGTGCCTGCTCCCTTTCTCCTTGATCATACGTGGAGCATCCTTCACGAACCAGAGCATGGCCATGATGGAGAACTCTGCCAAGGGTGTAGCATGTATTCCACTAGCGGTCGTAATAGGAATATTCAGATCGGAGAAGCCTTTTAGCTTGACCCATTGGCCAACTCCGGCACTAGGAGATTGCACCCATTTAAGGCAGGGCGCAGTTTTGAAAAGCTCTTTCACATCCGTGTGTAACACGTATCCGAATAGAACTTCGGTCTGGGACAGCAATTCTAGCCAGCGTTTCTTTTGTGTAGGAGAATGTTGAATTTGGGTCCCATGCTGATCGCAAAGATATCTAGGCCTACCAAGGAGATCCGGTTCATACAATACTTCAATACGAGGATCCACTTCCTCTATTTTTTTGATCAAATTCGTTTCTATAGTAAAAGTGATCAGAACCTTTACCTTCTCTGACATTACTTAAACACTAATAGAATTGAGAATAAAACTCTTCTCGAGCGCGTTTCCAGTAGGGCGTGCATACCCTGTAGATATTTTCTCAACATACTATCGATTTGTCGAGTGAGCAGAGGGGGCCTCTGCGTTGTGTGAGGGATAAGATTATGGTGGATCTATTTCTTAAAGTATAGAACCTTCATCCCAATATCGCCGATCGTGTCCTTCAGCATGGTATCATAGTAGACCTTCTCGGGTAGATCATAGGACACGTAGACCGCCTTTGTGAGCTTATCCCTCCAGTTAGCAACAGCAGCCTCCCAGCCATTAGCCCTCAGGTAATCAGCGAGCTGTATGGGGCGAATCTCTGACCGGTGATACCATGCGCGTTTTGGAGGGCTAGGAAACTCTAGGCCTCTGAGAAGTTCCCAACCATCTCATCGTCGCTAGCAAACTTTAACCTCAACTCCTCAGATAACTTGGTCTCGTCACTCAGTGTGAGTCTGCTTGGTTTAAGCCTCTTACCCTCAAGGGCGCTCACACTGAGTGAATTCACTGCGACATTGTACTGGTAGAGCTCCATCGCCAGGCACTGGGTTAAGCCCTCTAACCCATACTTTGATGGGCAATACGCTATCTCAGCGACGAAGCCTGTCGTCGCAGACCCAGAGGAGATGTTTACGATGCTACCCTTGCCCTGCTTCTTCATCATGGGCAGAAACAACTTAACACAAATGGTGCACGAAGGTTGATCGAGATCGACCTATCCCACTCCTCGATAGTGCGCGCGCGAATCCTTCAAAGCCTTCAACTCCGCCAGGGAACGAGACGCGGCTACGACGTCGGCACTCTCAGAAGCAAGTCCCATAGACAAATACTTACCATAACCACGTCCAGCACCCATCACATGGACCACTCTGCCAAAGTCTACCCATTAAAGCCACGACACTCTAAAATGTCACCAGCTTTTAAAATGATTACTGAAAAAAAATATGAGTCACTCGCGCATGGGCATTGCTGTTGAAACCGAGAGGTGTAATAAAAACATCAGCAAATACGGGAGGGAACTCGGGGAGTATAACTTCTAACTTGAATGGTTTAAGAAGCCAACACTGGATTAACTGAATAACCTCATCAAGAAGGTTGATGAAACACTCGCGCTCCTAGGTGTTCTCTACACGCTCACAACGAAGTAAAAACCTCAGTTGTGCGCACTCATTCATATGGCGCCATTTAACCTCCATCATTTCTTCTTGGGGAAGGCCTCAACGATCTTCTCTATCACGGACTCCCTGAAGCGGGGTCTGCTCTCACTATTGCCATTCTCGTTGCCCTGACGAACCACGATGAGATCCAGGCTCGGAATGATGTAGCAATCGTTCGCGTTGTTGCCTTGAGTCATAAATGCGTCCTTCGGAACGTTCCTCAAATCGTCGAGGATCCAGAACGCGTACCCATAGTTGCTGGGAGTTTCACCGTTGTCTCGTATGAACCTCTTAGACGCCTTCCTTATCCACTCCTCGGGGACAAGCTGTCGACCCCCCCAACGACCTTTATTCAGCCACAGGTAACCCATCCTAGCATAGTCTCGGGCCGTGCATGGGAATGTGCTTGAAACAATCGTGTTGTAACCATACTTACTGAAGCTTCTATCCGCTCCATACGCGTTACAACCCGTGCTCCCGCCCCTAAACCACCCCGGCTCATCTCCAAAGTTGAACTTCTTATCGCTCCTATAGGGAACCTCCCTGAAATCATTATCCCGGATCCCCACGGGCATTCCAATGTGCTTCATTATGTGGTCATACGCATAAGGCCCAACCTCCTTACCCGTCATGTTTCGTATTGCGAGAGCCAACAACTCTAACCCAAAGCTGCTGTAATTGAACCCCTGTCCCGGCTCGAACATCAACGTGTGATGTGAGGGTATACCCTCAAAGTGCCACCAGCCAAAGCAATACTCATACATCTGGAAGGAGCCCGAGTAATCCGGATAGAAGTGGCGGGGAGTCGGGGCCAGCCAGGGCTCGTTTCCCTCATGCCCAGACGTCATGGAGAGGACGTTTTTCACCTTGATCTTCTGCTTCCTCACATCCGTGAGGGGCTGATCCCATATCTGTGGAATAAGCGAATCCTCGTGACTCTTTCCCACGAGCAGCGTGTCCAGGCTAACTCGGTCCTTATACTCCTCAAGAAACACCCCCACAGCCGAGCCGAAGACCGACTTCGCGGAGGACTTCATGTCATTGCATGTGCGTGTGGTCCATGGCTGAGGCCCACCCTCCGTCCCAGTGACGTAGCTCTCTCCGATGATGTGCCCTTTGTAAATTATGACGAGGGCGCCACCAAACTTCTTGGTGTAGGTCTCCTCAGTATCGTGGAACTTGATTGCATTACTTAGTTTACCAGCATCTACCCCCAATGAACCAGGATCTCCAACGCGCCAACCCCCATCCTTTTCGGATGGCGGAAAATACTCTTCAGCTAAGGTACAACACCTGCAATAACAAACATCCTTTAGATAGAAAAAATGTACGCGTCGCGTCCACAAGCTAATTGGAGATCATCACAGACCTAGATTCTTCACCCCTTTGCTGAACTAGTTGCCTTCACCGACTCCTCCATAATCCCCATTGCTACGTCACTCTCCTCCTCAGAGATCACTAAGGGGGGAGAAAGCCTGATCACCTGATTATACGTGCCCACACGTCCCACCATCAACCCCCTCCTAAAACACTCCAGCAATACCCTCTCAGCTGCAGATGGGGCTGGTTTCCTGCTCCTCGGATCCTCCACAAATTCTAACCCTAGGAGCAGTCCACTACCTCGCACATCCCCAATCAACTCGTATCGTTCCTGCATCTCACTGAGCCTTCGGATGATGTGTTCACCGACTCTAGAGGCGTTCTCAACAAGCTTCTCCTCCTGAATCTGCCTAATCGTGGCCAGAGCAGAGACACAGGAGATCGGGTTACCAGCAAACGATCCGCCCCTAACCACTTGTAACTGCTCCTCCTTCTCCATGATCTCCTTGCTAGCCAACACACCCGCCATCGATATTCCATTCGCGAATCCCTTACCCAGGAACATCACATCGGGTTCTACACCGCTGTGCTCGATGCCGAACATCCTACCCGTTCTACCAAACCCAGCTGCGACCTCATCATCAACAAAAAGTATGCCATGCTCATCGCACATTTTCCTAAGCCTCTGAAGGTAACCCTCAGGCGGAATAACAACCCCCGCCACCTGCTGGAGGGGCTCCACGAATATCCCAGCTACCTCGTCTGGAGGAGCGAGAGTGTCAAAAACGTAACTGAGATACTCCAAGCAGCGGTAGCCACACTCAGGATGCTCCTGACCGAAGGAGCATCTGTAGCAGTTGGGGTAGGGGATGTGCTCTACGCACGGTATCAAGGGTTGGCAGAACCTCCTATTCTCCGAGCGATCGGCAAGCAGCGACAGCGTCCCGATGCTGTAGCCGTAGTGTCCACCAAGGTAAGAGATCAGAATAGGTTTACTCGTGTAGGCTCTAGCCAGCTCCATAGCGAACTCTGAGGCGTCTGAGCCAGTGTTACAAAACTCGAATCTTCCCTCCGAAAGACCCCCTGGCGCTATCTCCCTTATCTTCTCCATCAACTCAATCTTTTGAGGTATAGAGCCTCGGATCATGCTGACGCAGCTCTTATCTAGTTGTCCCTGGACGGCGTCGATTATTCTCTGGGATCTGTGCCCAACGCTGATGTTTAGGTCAGCCAAGTTAATGTAAACATTCTCATCGACATCCTTCACATAGATGCCTTCACCCTCAGAGAGCACAGTCAGGCTGGGCTGTTGAGGAGAGCAGCGCCTCCATCTCTCCAACCATAACCTCGACTTAGGCCCGGGAGGAGGAACAATGATATTAGGTCCTTTCAAATAAGTCTCCAAAATAAAACTTGTTCAAGCTAATAATTATCAATTATCAGACTATCTAGTACAAAACTAATCCCTGACCTGCACGGCGTGTGCTTTGCTTGTGCGTGTACCCTACGTCAATAAAATCAAGGCGTTCGGCAGGAATCGGTAGATACAATGTGATCCGCCTCTGCTTGGAACTCCAAGATATCTGAACAATCAGTATGGCGAACCCATCATTAGACTAAAAAACAAGAGAATAGGTTCAGGCATACGCGAATTATCATACAGCACAAGGACGAGTTCATATACGCCAGGGCAGCTTCCTCGAGGCTTGAATGAGGAGTATCCCAAAATTGTATATTATTTCAATAGAGGAGCTTTTTATCAAGAACACTATTGAGGGGTTTACTCGCTAAGTATCGGTGTAAGTTATCTACGAATACATCTGTTAATCTCTCATTCTGTTTATCGTCAGTGCTGGCTGAATGAGGACTGATGATGACTCTAGGCATATTCCAGAGCGGACTCTCTAGAGGTAGAGGTTCGGTGCGGAACACATCGAGCGCAGCCCCACCCAAATGACCTGAGAGTAGTGCATCCACAAGCGCATCCTCATCAACAACTGCTCCCTTTGAAATGTTAATTAGGACTGCACCCGGCTTCATGTAAGTTATCTCTTCCTTACCAATTAGTCCCCGAGTTTCCTCGGTTTCAGGACAAATTAGGACCAGAAAGTCAGCATCGGTAAGCATCGGTTTCAAGTTTTTGTTGGAGTAGATGGCATCCACATTCAAATTAGCGGGATCAACTCCATCAACCGTACGCTTCGTGCCGATAACGTGCATCCCCAGACATTTAGCTAGTTTGACAATTTCTTTCCCCGCCTTTCCAAGGCCAACTATTGCTAGGGTTTTTCCACTAAGATCAGTTGAACAGTTCCTCGCCCAGTGCTTTTTCTCCTTTCCCTCGGCCATCAAAAAGTAGTTTTTAGTAAACATCAACATCGACATTATGCAGAACTCTGCGAGAGGAATGTTATGTACACCACCAGCAGTTGTGAATGTAATATCAGTCTCTATGAGACCGCTCTCTTTCGCTCCCCAACCTATTCCTGCGCTTGGCGACTGATTCCATCGCAGCTTTGGAAACCATTTTTTGATATCTCGACCACCATATCCCGTCGGCAAGTATCCAAAGAGGATCTCAGTCTCAGCCATCATAGACTGCAGTTTTTGGTCTTGCTCAGGGGAACGCTTTATCGGACCACCGTGCTGATCGCAGGTATATCTAGGTTCACCTAGTAGAGATGGATCATAAAGGATCTCTATTTTTGGATCCACTGATTTAATCTTACTCAGGAGCTCAGGGGCAATATGAAACGTTATAAAAATTTTGATTTGATCTTTCATACATTTAAGTTCAATATCTCCTTTAAAATATTTATCTCATAGATTATTTCATAATACTAATTTATTACATCATTACGTAAAAAGTAGGCATAATTAAATGGAGATTTTTATTGATGAGTTCAATCAAGTTCTTCTGAATAATTCAGTTGTATGCTTTATATTATTTTTTTCTAATGATTTTATAGTATAATAGAATAGCTCTCCAACATTCTTCACATCGTTGAGTGAGACAACTTCGTTAGCAGAATGCATATATTTACTCGGCATTGATAGTAGGCCACATATAGAGCCGCCTTTAACTACCTGCAGTTCCCATGAATCATTCCCGCTTCTATCCGGAACCACTCTCCTTTGGTAGGGAATATTATTCAGCTTAGCTTCCTTTTCCATTAGCTCACAGAGCTCCTTTGAGAAACAAGGACCAAATGCGATCGCCGGACCATTCCCAAGTTTGACATCACCGACTCTTGAAATGTCAACGCCTGGCGCGATCGCGCTTGTAGTATCTGAGTTAATTGTATATGTTGGATTGAGGTTATAGCCAGCAACATGCGCGCCTCTCGAACCAATTTCCTCCTGAACTGTGGCGACGGCGTACACTTTGAGCCCTCTAGGTGGATTTTCCTTCAATTTTTCTAGAGTCTTTATCACTGAAACGATAGCGCTAACATCATCTAGAGCGGGGCCAATGACGAAATCGGACCCTTTTGCACCGACATAATCCATCAATATCGCAGGTGTGCACATCGTACCCGAATGCACCCCCATTTTTTCTGCCGACTCCCTGCTACTCGCACCGAAATCTATGCGCATGTCATTGAATCCCACAACAGCATCTCTTTCCTTCGCCTCAGTAACTTGAGGAGGTTTTGTACCTATTACGCCAATTAAATAGTCCTTAGGCTCATTTCCAATCCAAACTTTTACTCTTTCACCATAGGCGACTCTTGGATCCCAGCCTCCAACCGGAGAAAAATAGGCATACCCTCTTTCATCAATGTATCTTATGATGAATCCTAATTGGTCGTAGTGTCCAGAAATCATTACAGAACGATCATCAGTGCCTACACTTCCTATGACATTTCCCATGAAATCAACAGATACAATATCACAGAATTTAGTAAAATAATTAATTATGAGTTTCCTTCTCTGTTCCTCATGACCGGTAACCGCAGGTGATTCTGTTAATTCTTTTAAAATATCATAAATATTTAAGGTCATTTCATTAAGTTTATCACAGAAATATATTTAAGGTTTTGGCGCGCATGAAGAGCCATTATTTGAGAATTGATGAAGACCACTTTTTATCTTGTCATAATAGTAATTATAATCATACACATCGGTAAATTATCAATCGGTTATTAAAGTAGTTAAGGTCCACAAGCTCTATTATGTCTTAGTACTCGAACTTGAATGGTGACCGTTTTTCTGTAATTCAAGAATTGAAATATCGCCTGAGTTTCTATATTTTTTACTTATAAAAAGAAAAACCTTATTTTTTATCAACACAAATAATGTTGAAATTAATATGACCTTTGCTGAAAATAAAAATTCAAGTTATCAATTCATGTTGGGTAATCACGCGATTGTTGAAGGCGCAATAGCTGCTGGCTGCCGCTATTTCGCAGGTTACCCAATAACACCGGCGAGCGAAATCTCCGAGAGAATATCAGATCGATTACCCGAGGTAGGAGGCAAATTCATTCAGATGGAGGACGAACTGGGATCTATTTACTCAGTTATTGGTGCCTCCTTGGCAGGTGTAAAATCCATGACTGCTACAGCGAGCGCAGGATACGATTATATGCAGGAGGGAATTGAGTTCGCAGTGGCAACGGAGACACCTCTAGTCATAGTCGACGTGATGAGACTCAGAGGCGCAGAGCAAGCGACTCAAGCCGACATAATGCAGGTACGTTGGGCGGCAGCAGGAGATCATGAGATGATTGTGCTTGCCCCATCATCCGTACAAGAACTATTTGACTACACAATTGAGGCATTCAATCTCTCCGAGACTTATAGAAACCCCGTTGTTGTTCTCTCAGAGATGACCCTTAGTTTAATGAGGGAACGTGTGAAAATTCGGGACCCAAGTCAGATACGGATAGTAAATAGGAAGCATCCTAAAGTCTCTCCTGAAGAGTTCATACCTTTCCTAGGGGAACCTGATGGAGTTCCTCCCATGGCTAAATTTGGTGAGGGATATAATGTCCTTTACACGATAAACCCTCATGATAAGCGAGGGATGATAACTGGGGACATGGAAGAATACGATCAACTGTATAAAAGAATAACTGGTAAGATCACACGATCCATTAACGACATTGTGAAATACCAAACCTACTATCTGGACGATGCTGACATAGCTGTAATTGCATATGGTAGTGAATCAAGATCCGCCTTAGAAGCTGTGAGAAAGGCCAGAGAAGAGGGAATAAAAGCGGGTCTTCTTAAACTTGTGACTGTTTGGCCATTCCACGAAGCGCTGATTCGAAGCGTAGCTGAGCGAGTGAAAAAGATAGTCGTTCCAGAGATGAACCTGGGAAGATATGTTAATGAGATCGAGAGAGCTAGTGAATGTAAGACAAAAGTTCTCTCACTGCCCCTCAACAAAGGCCGAATGCATACCTCAGGTGAAATTTTACATGGTATAAAGATGTGATTAAAATGGATACACCTATTGGGCATCCAAATTTAAAGTATCTGAGAAAAGGCTCCTTACCACATATGTTTTGCCCTGGTTGTGCTTGCGGACAAATAATGAATAATTTTCTTTACGCAATAGATGATCTCGGTTTAGATCCTAATAAAATAGTTACAATTGGGGGAGTCGGTTGTACAGCAAGAATCCCAGCCTACCTGAATATGGATACCATCCATGGTATCCACGGGAGGACCCTGGCTTTTGCGACTGGTGTCAAGCTAGCGAACCCCCAACTGACGGTCGTGATTTTAACGGGTGATGGTGACGTTGCTGCAATTGGGGGCAACCATCTGATTCAGGCTGCACGAAGGAACCTAGATGTAACATTAATAGTAAATAATAATGGAAGCTATGCAATGACAGGTGGCCAAGTATCTCCTGTAACCCCATTTGGAGCTAGCACGACAACCACAACTAGGGGAAACATAGAGACCCCATTTGATTTATGTAAGCTTGTGGAGGCTGCTGGAGGAACATACATTTCCAGGTGGACAACAGTGCATTCAGCCCAGTTAACCAATGCAATCAAGGAGGGTATACTGCATAGAGGATTTTCCTTCATAGAGGTGGTTGGACAGTGCCCTACGATATATGGCAGATACGTCCTCAAACTACGTGAGCCAGTTGACAACATAAAGTGGCTTAAAGAAAACTCAGTCACAAAGGCACAAGCTGAAAAGATGAAAACAGAGGAGCTAGAGGGGAAAGTAATTATCGGTAACTTTGTAAAAAAGAATTTGCCTACACTCAATGATAGATACGAAGCCTTGGAAAGCCGAGTGAAATCAGGTTGATGAATATGGTTAAGCGATGGGAAGTTAGATTCGGAGGGTTCGGGGGACAGGGAATTGTACTCTCCTCCGTTGTTCTAGGGCTTGCCGCCGTCTACGATAACAAATGTGCCGCGCAACGAGCCTCCTATGGTTCGGAAGCCAGAGGGGGAAAATGTAAATCCGAAGTAATAATATCGAATGAAGAAATCGATTACCCCCTGATCGATAACCTCACGACACTGATAATCATGTCTCAACAGGCATACGATAGCTACATAAACGAACTCAAACCAGGGGGACTATTAATCATTGATCCAGACATGGTAAAAGGCTTTGAAACACGAACAGACATACGAATTCTCCGAGTGCCTGCAGCTAGCCTAGCCGATAAGTTAGGGAACAGAATTATTGCTAATATGATTATGCTGGGAGCCTTACAAGCTGAAACTGAAATAGTCTCTCTTAACTCCCTTAATAAAAGTGTAAAGGAATATGTTGCAAAAAGATTCGTTGACTTGAATTTAAAGGCAATAGATGAGGGACGAAAAATGGTTGAGCTAAAAAATACTAGCATAATTAGCAGGTGATTCATGCTGAGATTATTCGAGTTCCAAGCTAAGAGAATATTTGCAGAGAATGGAATTAAAGTACCGAGAGGAATAGTGGTTCACTCATCTCTTGAAGTACGGGATATTTTAGAAAATTTTGGAGCACCAGTGATAATAAAAGCCCAAGTACTTGTGGGAGGAAGAGGACGAGCAGGCGGAATTAAATCTCCTTCAGATCATTATGAGGCTCGTCAAATCATAGATCAATTTATTGAGGGCTCACTGAAAAATGAGAAAATTTATTCAGTGCTCATCGAGGAGAAACTATCCATAGAAAAAGAATACTTTGCTGGAGCACTGATAGATAATCAAGTTAAAGCACCTATTATTATTGCTTCATCAAAAGGTGGAGTCGATATAGAATCAATAGCTATAGAAAATCCCAAAGAAATCATTATGGAAAAAATAAATGATGAAATTGGTTTTCCAGATTATCTAGCTAGGCGAATGGCTAAATCTATAGGTCTTAAGGGAAGAGCTATGCTCTCGTTTGCCAATATACTTCAATCCATATATGAGATACTAAAGAATTATGATGCCACTTTAGTAGAAGTTAATCCTCTAATATTAACGACCGAAGGAACATTCATTGCCGTTGACGCCAAAATGACACTTGATGATAATGCATCATTTAGACACAATGAACTTTTTACAAGCCTCAAATTAGAGAGATATGAATTAATTCAAGAGCCAAAATCGAGAAAAGCACTTGCTGAAAAAGCTGAAATACCGACATACATCGAACTCGATGGAAACATGGGAATCATTGCTGATGGTGCAGGAACAGGTATGTTAACTCTAGATTTAATTAATGATTATGGAGGTAAAATTGAGTCGTACTGCGAGCTTGGAGGCAGAGCCACACCTAAATTAATAGAGGAAGCTATGAATATTGTTTTGTCTAATGAAAAAGTCAAAGTACTCCTGATAAATTTAATAGGAGGTCTTAATAGGATGGATGAAATGGCACAAGGTATCAACTCCTATATGGTGAATAATGGTAAAGAGGTAATTAAGGATAGGAGAATAATTGTACGGATGTCCGGTACTCTAGAGGAGGAAGGCAGAAATATACTCACATCCATAGGTGTATCATCCTTCGATAACATTTATGACGCAATAGAAAAAGCAATTGAATCTTCTAGGAGACATTAAAATGTGTATACTGGTGGATAAAGAAACACGAGTCATTATTCAGGGAATAACTGGAACAGTGGGATATTTTCAATCGAAGGTTATGTTGGACTACGGCACAAACATCGTTGCAGGCGTAACACCAGGTAAGGGAGGAGAGTATGTCCACGGAATTCCAGTTTATGACTTGGTTGTGGATGCCGTGGCTGAACATGGGGGAGATGTGGTTCTGAGTTTTGTTCCTGGTGCCTTCTCGGCTGACGCGGCTATGGAATCCATACAGGCTGGCTCAAAGCTAGTAATCATGACAGCGGAGGCAGTGCCTATTCACGACACAATGCGGGTCATGAATCTCGCAGCAAGAAAAGGAGCTATGCTCATCGGTCCAGATACAGCAGGAGTAATATCCCCGGGGAGAAGCAAGGCGGGCGTTCATCCCAACAAATTATTTAGAGAGGGTAATATTGGAGTTGTCTCGAAGAGTGGCGCTCTATCATATGAAGTCTCAAAAACTTTAACGGAGGCGGGATTGGGTCAGTCGACTGT
>Ga0187878_1000692_pt1 | contig 36490 bp, 23 predicted proteins | sample June2016WEW_17_1_FD_132979 | JGI IMG/M metagenome (GOLD analysis project Ga0187878, IMG submission 132979) | Peatland microbial communities from SPRUCE experiment site at the Marcell Experimental Forest, Minnesota, USA - June2016WEW_17_150 | ecosystem: Environmental > Terrestrial > Soil >... | reverse complement strand
GTACTGCTTCTGCGCGTGCATGTCCACTCCTCGAAGGTGTCATGCCCCGCGCCCACTTGGGTTACATTTCTTCGTGACCCAACGGCTCGAGTCCTGGTGACATTTTAAGCGACCCAATTCGAGGCCAAACCAAAGGATGCGGTGATGGTGTACAATACCTCAGAATTCGGGAGGTGGACGTACGAGGCGTTTCTCACGGAACTCCCGATTGGTACGGAGGCCTCATGCCAGATAGTCCCCAACAACCGCCCGGTCAAGTCCAGGCTAAGCACGATGCCCTGGAATTAGCGAAGACGATCCCGTATTGGTTGGTGGCAATTGTAGGTTTGATCTATGCCTCGGGCTTCCTGGTGGTGACGACACACCTGGAGCGGTTTGGGATTCGAGTTGAGGGAACCGACGTCTGGAAAACCCGCTACATACATATCGGTGTGCTCGCGATGTGTTTTCCGGTCATGATCGTTGGGACCGTTTTCGGCATGTGGTATCTCTGGACGATTCGCGAAAGGGAGCGTGCTGAGCAGGAGAAAGTACTCGCGGCGCGTTTCGCTGTGCGCTGTCTTCGGCCGAACGACCTTGCGGCGCAGCAATCTGAGAAACAGCGCCGCCACCTACGTTGGTTGTTCACACTGTCAGGGTTTGTGCTTTTGTTGATGGAACTGGCGTTTTACGCCTTCACGATGTTCATTAGGCGCGGCACTTCGCCTGATCCTGCCAGCACGCGCTGGAAATTGGTGGGTATGCTGGTGGCGGGATTCGTTTTGCTGATTCTAGCCGCGAAGATTGAGAAAGGGGGGAGCGGCAGGCGTTGGCTGGGAATGCTTACCCGTTGGTGTGCTCTCATCGCGGTGGTTGCGCTTGCAGTCTGGGCTGCGAAGCCTTACTGGAGTTGGAACGTGATCTGGGGGTTTCTTCAAAGCAGGGGTGCGGCCTGCACCATGATGGTCTGCTTCCTCGGATTTATCGGGTACATCGTGTTCTCGCTCAAGAGGAACCAGGCCACGTATTCGCCGGCCCGCTGGCGGGCGGCTTGGTTGATTACCATCTGCATCGGCGGCCCGATGTACTATCTCAGTCTGGTGGGATTCGCGCACTCCGTATTCGCCTACATCCCGGCAGCGCGGGACGGAGGCGATTACACTGTCTCCCAGATGGTGAGGATCTCGCGAAAAGACAATGCGAAAGGGGAAAAAGAATGTCCGAAGTGGCAGCGCCTTGTGGAGGAAACCTCCACGGCTCTCTACGTTGCGGACGGACCTGATCGCCAGCCGTGCGAATGGAGAAGCGAATCCCAAAAGATTCCGAACCTTCACTCCATCAGTCGCGATCAGATCGCAGACATTGAGTATAAATTTGAGCCACTCGATTGCGATCCTGAGAAGAGACCCGAGCAATCGCCGAGGCCCGCGCGATCAGCGGTGATGAGATCGCCGGCAGTGGACTCACCTAGAGTACGGCCGAACAAACCGTGATAAATGCCCACAAGTCCGGGCACACCGCCGGAAAGGAACGTGGGACAGACGGCGCGCTCCTGGGGAGCGTACCGATTCTGTCCATCGGTTTCGGGAACGATAAACGCTAGGACCTTATCTGGAGTGACCCGGCGAGAGTGTGCCGGAGCGTGGCGAGAGGCTCACCGCCGGGGCACTGCGGATAAGGACGTTTGAAGGAAGCCGCCCCGAATTTGGCAGGGCAATTGCTCATTGGGGTTTCAATCGGATTCGTGCTACCAAATGCGGCAACTGTGCTACCCAACGTCTGATTGGGCACATCGCAGTTCGCCCGCCGATCAGTAACATCGCAGTTGCCCTGCCAAATAATACCACGCGTAGCGTCCGCCGCTCTGCGGCTTCGTTCAAACGCGCTTATCGCTTTTTGTCGGTTGCCACGTGGCTGGCTTGTCGCCATTGCGGACTTCTGGTGCTGGAGCTGGTGCGGGCGCTGCGGGGAGACAGCGGGTCGTTTGCCAACTGAGTGGACCGTGCTTGCGTGCGAGGTGAGGTTCTGGCGTAGTGCGGCATTCAGATTGACGGTTATTCGCAACCACGTGGCGTGGGTTTCAGCCTGCCGTGTTGGCACTCGTGCCGACAACTTGGCGTCGACATGAGTCTCGACGCGGCACGCACGAGTGCGTGCGCCACGGGTCAAAGTGGACAGTGCGGTTGCGACTATGCCGCGCTATGAGAAGATCGGGTTACTTCTGTTCGAGGGTGAGGCGGTAGACCTCGCGCTTGGAGAGGCCGCGGTCGCGGGCCACGGATTTGATGGCGTCCATGCGGCTCATGCCGGCGCGGATGCGGGCGGCGATGGCTTCGGCGACGGGCGCGTCGTCGTGGGGTGGCCCGGCGGCCTTGCCGATCAGCAGGGTGAATTCCCCCTTGAGCGGAATGTCGGATTGCCTCAGCTCGGCGGCGGTTCCGCGGAGGAACTGCTCGTGAATCTTGGTGACCTCGCGCGCCAGCACGACGGGGCGGGGGCCGAGCACCTCGGCGATGTCCGCCAGGGTCTCGCGGATGCGGTGGGGGGCCTCGAAGAAAACCAGCGTGGCGGGCTCGTCCTTGAGGGCCGCCAGGGCCTTGCGCCGGGGCGAGGAGCGGGCCGGAAGGAAGCCGCCGAAGTGGAAGGCGTCGGTGGGCAGGCCGGAGGCGGCCAGCGCGGCCAGGACGGCGGAAGGTCCGGGGATGGGTTCGACGCGGATGCCGTGCTCGATCGCCTCGGCGACCAGACGGTAGCCCGGGTCCGAGACCAACGGAGTCCCGGCATCGGAGACCAGGGCGATGCTGGCGTCGCTCCGCAGTTTCTCGAGCAACTCGAGCGACCGGGCCCGCTCGTTGTGCTCGTGGAAGCTAACGGTGGGTTTGTGGATGCCGTAATGCTCGAGCAGTTTGCGGGTCTGCCGGGTATCCTCGCAGGCGATCAGGTCCGCCTCCCTGAGGATGCGCAAGGCGCGCAGGGTGATGTCTTCCAGGTTGCCGATGGGCGTGGCGACGAGATAAAGGGCGCCGGGCATGCGATTCCCAGTGTAGAACGCGCGAGGGTTGCGATACGATAGACGTGATCGGCGCGGAGCCATGGACGATCCGTCTGCATACTACGTCTGGGAGGTCGCGGGGAAGCCCGTCGGAGTTCGCTTCTCCTACAACGCCATGGACCGCATTCTCCACGAGGCGGTGCGCGGGCTGGGGCTGTTGCCGCGCCGCGGGGCGGAGGTGGGCGGCCTGTTGTTGGGGACGGTCGAGCCGGGTGAGATTCTCACCACGCGTATCGAGGACGTGGCGCCGGTGCCGATCGAGTATGCGTTCGGGAGGTTCTACGCCTTCTCGGAGAACGACGAGAAGGTTTTCCGCGAGACGCTGCGGCAGTGGGAACCCTCGGTGGACCGGACGCTCCGTGCGGTCGGCTTCTACCGCACCCAGATGCAGGACCTGCTCGCTCTCAGCCAGCACGACCTGCGGCTGTTCCAGAATCACTTCTCCGACCCCGCGCAGGTGGCGCTGCTGATCAAGCCGCGGGCGATGCGCTCGAGCGTGGGGGGATTCTTCATCTGGGAGCAGGGGCAGCTCCGCGGCGAGTCGAGTTACTTGGAGTTCCCGATGCGCTTGCCGAGGCGGGCCGCGCGGCCAGCGAGCCAGCCAGTGCCTGAACCGGCTCCCCAGCCGCCGCCGGCGCAGGGAGAAGTTCGTGCGGAAGCGCCGGTGGATGTGCCGCTGCCTTCGTTCCTGAGCGTCCCGCCGCCGGAGGAAAAGAGGAAAAGGAACTGGAGGTGGTGGAAGCGCGCCGCGAAGGACGAGAAGGCCGCCGAGCCGCAAGCGGCCAAGGAGCCACCGGGCCGGCCACCTCAGCCCTTCTGGACGTCCTGGTGGGTCCAGGTCCCGATCCTGGGCTGCCTGTTGCTGGTGGACGGTCTGCTGGGCTTCGTCTCGGCGCGCCAGTTCCATCCTCCGCCCGCGCGCCCGGCCGCCGCGCCCCGGGACCCCTATGCTCTTTCGCTGCTGGTGGTGGAATACGGAGATAACCTGTCTCTGACCTGGGACCGGAACGCTCCCGCGATCGCCCATGCCGAGCGGGCCGTTCTGTCGATCGCCGATGGCGACCAGAGCCAATCTCTGGACATAGAATTGCCCGTGTTGCAGAGCCAGGGTTTCGGCGTGACGTACCACCGCGTGACCGACCGGGTCAAGTTCCGGCTGGAGGTTTTCCTCAAGAGCGGGCGGAGCGTCAGCGAGACCTGGGAGTTGGGCGCGAGCAGTGCGCCGTCGCCCGCCGAAGCTCCGAGACCCTTGCCGTAAAACCCCTTCCCGGCGGACCGCTGCTTTCCGGGCCGATCCGCAATCGGTTCCTCCCCGCAACCGGTTGATACTGCGTGAGCGAAGGGTTTGCGCAGGGTTCTGTCAGCGTTTCTGAAACATTTCCGAAGGTCCTTTCGGGGGTGGTTGCGCCAGAATTCGGTTGTCATGAGGATTCTGCTGGTTCTTCCCGCAGGCGAGCAGGTGCGCGTCACGAAAGAGCGGCCCCAGGTGCCGAGGCGGGAGATGCTTCGGTTCAGCGTGCTGTCGCTGACGGTGGTGGCCGCGCTGACCCCGCCCGAACATCAGGTTCGGATTGTGGACGAGAACGTCGAGCCGCTCGACTTCGACGCCGACGTGGACCTGGTTGGCGTTACCTTCATGACCGCGCTGGCGCCGCGAGCCTACGAGATCGCCCGCCAGTTCCAGGCGCGCGGTAAGACCGTAGTGGGCGGCGGTTTTCACCCGACGCTGTGTCCGGAGGAGGCGGCGGGGCGCTTCGATGCGATTGTCGCCGGCGATGCCGAAGGGGCTTGGGAAGAAGTGTTGCGGGACATCCAGGCGGGCCGATTGCGGAAGGTCTACTCGAACCATTCCGCCGGTTTCTGCAGGACCATTGCGCCCGCCGCCGGCGAACTGCGAACTCCAATCCCTCGCCGCGATCTGCTCGGGCGCACCCAGAAGTACTACGTCACGATCCATGCCATTCAGGCGGGACGCGGTTGCCAGCATGGCTGCCGGTACTGCTCCGTGACGGCCTTCCACCAGGGCGCGTATCGACGCCGTCCGCTGGCCGACGTGCTGGCGGAACTCCGGACCATCCCGCGCGACTTCCTCTTCGTCGACGACAACATCATAGCCTGCCCGGACTACGCCAGGGACCTGTTTCGGTCGTTGATTCCGCTGCGGAAACGCTGGGTGGGGCAGTGCTCCCTCGAGATTGCGGACGACCCCGAGCTTCTGCGGCTGGCGCACGCGGCGGGGTGTCGCGGCCTGTTCCTGGGCATCGAGACCACCAGCCGGGAGAACCTGGCGGCGATGGGCAAGCAGTTCAACGACAGCCGCCGCTACCGGGAGCGATTGCGGAAGATCCGCCGCCAGGGCATTGGCGTGGTGGCGGGCATGATCGTCGGGCTGGACCAGGACGACACGGGCGTCTTCGAGCGCTGCCTGCGGTTCTTGCAGCGGATGCGAATCGATGGGCTTCAGCTCAACATCCTCACGCCGCTGCCCGGCACGCCTTTGTTCCGCGACATGGAGCGGGGGGGCCGCATGACGGACCATGATTGGAGCCACTACGACTTCCGGCACGTGGTGTTCCGGCCGGCCGGGATGACCGCGGGGCAATTGCAGGAGGGCGCGGACTGGCTCTACGCCCAATACTACCGGCTCGACCGCGTTCTATTGCGGTTCGTGCGCAGCGTTTTCACCTGCGGTTGGGTCCCGGCGTGGCTGGGGCTCAGGCTGGGCCTGACCTATCGCTACGACAACCGGCGCGAGGGGGTCGGGGGCCGCAACCCGGCGCGGGGCGTTCAGCTCCGCAAGTTCAGCAGTCACGCAGCGGGCCTGAAGCTCCGCGTGGGGTGAACCCCACCCCCCGGCCTCGCGAGGAGGCCCCCACTTCCGTGTCGCGCGGCACGGGGGTTGGCGGCGCTATAATGGGTTTCCGAAAAACACGGGTGCCGAGGTCCGTCGATGTGCCGAGTACCGATCATAACGTTATCCTTGTGTGCGCTGATGGCTCCCGCAGCCGCACAGACGGGGGAACCCACCGCCAAGCCCACGTCGCAAACCTCCCTCGACGCAGGCCAACTGGTCTGTGATCTCATTGTCCGCGACAGGCACAGCCGCCCGGTGCGGGATTTGCGCCCCGAGGAAATCGAGATCACCGACGACGGTGTCCCGGCCCAGATCACCGGGTTGCGCCTGGCAGGGGGCGGCAATCCCGGCAGCGGCGCCGATTCCGGCTCGTCCGTCGAAGTTCCACTGGTCTCCTTCGTGTTCGATGAGCCGGACGCATCCGCCTTGAAGCTGGCTCAGCCGGCGGCGATGGGCATGCTGTCCTCCCTGGCGGGCACCGGCGCATACTTCTCGGTTTGGAGAATTACCGACCGCCTGGAGCTGTTGCAGCCGTTCACCAGAGACAACGCCAGCGTGAGCCAGGCGATCGAGGCCGCCACCAGCTCCTCGCGGAACCCCTCGGAAGGGAGCCAACTCGCCCGTGCGCCGGCGCCGGTCGACAACCCGACAACGGCCCTGCTGCCGATCGAGACCCAGTTGGCTCTGAACGCGCGGCTCACCATCGACCGATGGCAGCGCATAGAGCGCGACGAGCCGTCCCGCCCGTCCGTATCCGGCCTGCTGGCTTTGGCGAGGCAGCAGGGGGCTCTCAAGGGGCGCAAAGTGGTCCTGTACTTTTCCGACGCTTTGCAGCTCGGCGCCAGCACGTTCGAGCAGGCGCAGTCGGTGATTGCGAGCGCCAACCAGTCCCGCGTGAGCATCTACGCCGTGAATGCCGGCGGGTTGGCCGGAGCGGCGGAAAAGAAGCCGGGTGCGGACAGCCAGCCGGCGCCGGCCCAGCCGGACCAAACTCACGTCCTCTTCCTTCAACTGCAAACCGGCGCCAGCGCGCCCTCTCCCCTTCAGCAACTGTCTGAGGCAACCGGCGGGTTCTACATCCGGCGCTCGAACGACTTGCCCGCATCCGTCCGGAAGATCGCCGAGGACCTCACGACCTATTACGAGGTGGCTTACTCTCCACGCGCCCAGGACTACGATGGCCGTTTCCGCGCGGTTTCGGTGAAGGTGAACCGGCCGCAAACGCGGCTGCAATCGCGCCAGGGGTACTTCTCCCTGCCTCCGCAAGCCGGGATGGAAATGGTGCCCTTCGAGGTTCCCCTGTTCAAGGCCCTGGGCGCCGCGGAGAAGGCGGAAACCATACCGTTCCGTGGCGAGGTCCTGAGGTTCGGACCGGCGGAAGGCAAGGCGCGGGCCGCATTGGCGATGGAAATCCCGCTAAGCAACCTCACGTGCCGCGAGGATCCCGCCACTTTGCTCTGCGACATGCGCTTTTCCGTTCTGGCGGTCGTCAAGGGCCCGGATGGCTCCATCCTCCAGAAGTTCAGTCAGGAGGTGTCGCAGCAGGCGGCCATGGAACCGCCGCGCCAGGGCATTTTTACGTTTCAGCGGCATTTCGTCCTCGACCCGGGCGAGTACCGGGTGGAGGCCGTACTCAGAGATCACCAGGCCAACAAAGTGAGTTGGAAGGCGATTCCGTTCTCCTTAACGGCGACCGCGGACCTTTCGGTCAGCGACGCCGCTTTGGTGCGAGGGCTGGAGTCTCTCAAGTTCAGCGGCGACGCCGGAGACCCGCTCCTGTATCAGGGATTGCAGGTGGTTCCCCACCTGGGCGCGCAGTGGAGTCGCTCCAATCGCGATCTGCCGGTTTTCTTCATCATCAATCCCGACCCCAGGATCCCGGCGCAACCCAAGCTTCTCCTGGAGTTGAGCCGGGCCAAACGTGTGGTGGCCAAGCCGCAGGCGCCATTGCCCGACGCCCGCCCCGGCACGCCGATCCCGCTGGTGGTGTACCTCAAGAAAGCCCAACTCGAGCCCGGCAGTTATCAACTCCTGGCCAAAGTCACGCAGGGGAAATCGTCGTTCGAGCGAAAACTCGCTTTCGACGTGCAGAACCCGCCCGCTGCTCTTCCTTCCCCCCCGCCCGGCCCTCAGTCCGCGAGCACGATCATGGAAGGCCCCCTGGCGTTCGATCAACCCGAGCCGAAACTGATCGAAAGCGCGGTGAAGCCGACCGAGGCGGAATTGAAGCGCATCCTCGACGCGGCTCGGGAGCGGGCCGTGGAGTACAAGAACGCGCTCCCGAATTTCCTGTGCGTCACCAAGTCCAGCAGATTCGCGAGACGGCGCGGGCACGGCGAGTGGAACCCCGAGTTCTCGACGACCGGCCAACTCCAATATGTCGGGGGCGTCGAGAGGACCGAGACCATCAGGCTGGAGGGCGCGGATGCCGCGGAGGCCCGGAAACTGCAACTCAGTGGCGAGTTTGGAAAGATCCTCAACGTGGTTTTTGCCGACTCCGCCGGGGCGATCGAATGGAGGGGCCTCGCGGACATCAACGGCGCGCGGGTGCATGTCTTCGAGTACCGGGTGCCGCGGAAGATCTCCTCCTACACCCTCCAGGCGGACGCTATGGGGTCGGCGATCGCGACGGCCTATCACGGGCTGATCCATGTCGATGCCAACAGCATGGGGGTGAGGCGGATCACGGCCCAGGCGGAAGCTGTGCCGCCGGATTTTCCCATCCAGGAGTCGATCCTGTCGGTGGATTACGACTACATCCATATCGCCGGCCAGAGAGTGCTGCTGCCGCAGCACGCGGTGCTGGAGATCCGGCAGGGTTCGCGGATTCAGAAACTCGACCGGGTTTTCCGGAACTACCGCAAGTTCCGAAGCGAGACCGAGATCCGGTACGCGGAAGACCTGGGAATTGCGCCGCAAGGCGGCGGTGCGGGGCGCTCGGGAGGCGCGGCGAAGTCAGGTCCGAAGTAGCCCTGGCATTCTGGGGGAAAGGAATGGAATCGGCGTATGCGAAAGAACGGTAGCTTGGCGGTCGTTTTTCTTGCTGGCGGGGTTCTCGGTGGTCTGGCGGTGGCGCAGACTGTTCCTCCCGCCGCTTCCGGCGCCACAATCCGCGCCACCGTGTCCGAGGTGCTCCTGGACGTCGACGTCCGCGACAGCCGTGGGCGGGTGGTAAAGAACCTCCGGCCAGGCGACGTGGAGGTTTACGAAGACGGCGTGAAGCGGCCGCTCCAGAGTCTCCGCCTGGTGACAGGCCGCGAGGCCCGCGAGCAGTCCCCGGCGCCATCCGACGCCTATCGGCTCCCGGTGATGAACTCGGTCTGCATCGTGTTCCACAACCTGGACCAAAGAACCCGCAAGTTCGCGGTGGAAGCGGCGCAGGAGTTCCTCCGCAGCGAGCTGCGGCCCGATACCTATGCCGCGGTCTTCAACCTCGGCGCCCGCCTGACCCTCCTGCATCCGTTCAGCAACGACCGCGCCGAGTTGTTGCGGGCATCGAACCAGGCCTTTACCGGGCGATCGGTGGATTTCGCCAGCGACGCCTCGGCCGGTCTGAGCGCGAGCCCGCTACAGGTGTCGGTGGAGGGCGCGGGAATGACCTCGAACGGCACTCTGGCGGTCCGCGGAGGCGATCTCAGCGGCTCCGCGATCGCGGGTGCGGACGTGAGCTCGGGCCGCGGCGCGGACATCGCGCGGGCCGACCTTGTGGGACAGCGGCAGGCGTTTCTGGGCGCCGAGGGAAGGCGCCAGTTGGACCAGATGCTGATGATGGTGCAGCAACTCGGGCGAGTGCCTGGCCGCAAGACCGTCCTGCTGCTCAGCCCCGGCCTCACCCTCACGGGCGACCCCGACGAACTCAAGAACCTCACCAGTTCAGCCAATCGGGCCAACATCAGCATTTATGCCATCGACGCCAACGGCATGACCCAGAATACGGCGACTCTGGCCTCGAGCAATCTACTCCGGCAGGCCGCGGACGTCAGTTCCACCCAGCGTCAGGACGCGTCCAGCGCCGGGACCAGCGGCCTTCAGATGGCCAGGGAGCAGTCGAGGCAGCTCGATTCCGTGCAGGATGCCGCGCGCACTTCCAACACGCAAGCCGGCCTGCGTGCATTGTCGGACGGCACGGGCGGCTTTCTGGTCGCCACCAACGATCTCAGGAAACCGCTGGCGCGCATTGCCGACGAGATGGACGTGCGCTACGAAGTCACCTATCAACCGACGTCGCAGAAGCTCGACGGGCGCCTCCGGAGGATCGAAGTGAAGCTGGCGCGCCCCGAGCTGAACGTGCGCAGCCGGACCGGCTATTATGCCATGCCGGACCTCGACGGTTCGCCGCTCAAACCTTTCGAAATGGCCGCGCTGGAGGCGCTGAGCGCCACGCCACAGCCACGCGCTTTCGATTATCGCTCGGGCGGGTTTCGCTTCCGGCCGGCGGACGCCGGCTCGCAATGCGCCGTTGCGTTCGAGGTGCCGGCGGCGAGTCTGACCGCCACGCCCGTGCCGGAGCAGAAAAAGCACAGGCTGCACGCATCCCTGGTCGCCCTGGTGAAGGATGCCGGCGGCTCGGTCGTCGCCAAAGTCAGCCAGGACTTCGCGACGGATATCCCGGACGACCAGTTGGCGGTCGTCGAGACCAACACGTTGTCCCTGACACGCTCCATCGAGCTGGCTCCGGGCCGCTACACGGTGGAAACCGCGGTGCTGGACCAGGAAGGGAAGAAATCGAGCACCGGCATGTTCGCTCTGGACAATCCGGAACAAAAGGGGCTGGGCCTGAGCGATGTCGTGCTGGTCCAGCGAATCGAACCCGTCAGCGGCAAGCCGGATGCCAGCGACCCGTTCCAGTTCGAGGGCCGGCGCGTGATTCCGCAAATGACCTCGACCCGGCCCGCCAACATGCAGCCGTACCTGTACTTTGTGGTCTATCCGGATAAATCGAGAACCGACAAACCGGAGGTCACGGTGCAGTTGCTGGTGGATGGCCGCGCGGTTGCGGAACAGACCGCGGATCTTCCCGCCCCCGACTCTTCCGGCGCGATTCCCGTGGTGATCGGGGCGCTTGCCAGGCCGGGCCATTGCGAGCTGAAGGTCACCGCATCCCAGGGCGACGATTCGGTGGAGCAGACGGTCAAGTACACGCTGGCTGCGAACTAGCCCGCGAGTGAAGGACGCCAGGTTCGGGCTGATGATTCGCGGCTCGATCAAGGTGGGGCGGAAGTTGTACCCGGAACAGCCTCCCGGTTGGATTGGCGGGGACGACGAGATTCGAACTCGCGACCTCCGACGTGACAGGCCGGCGTTCTAACCAACTGAACTACGTCCCCGTTGGACTGTCTTATTCTAACACGGATCGGCGTGCGGGGACCGTGTCGGGATGCGGAATGGGAGGGGACTACGCGGCCTTCTGCACCTTGCCGCTGCGGAGGCAGGCTGTACACACCCGGATCTTCTTCGCCGCTCCGTTGACGATGGCCCGAACGCTCTGCAAGTTCACGTTCCAGCGCCGGCTGGTGACGTTGTGCGCGTGGCTGATCCGGTTCCCAAACCGCGGGCCCTTTCCACAGATGTCACAAACTCTTGCCATCGAAGGAGTTCTCCTTAATCGGTAGGAACTTCGATTGTAACAGGCGGGAACTTCGGCCCGCAACCGGCCGCGTCCCGCCGTCCCGCCGGTGGCCGCGAAGCAGGCATGTCATCATGAGAGTCTAGGCCGATGATCGAGCTGGCGGGAGTCTCCAAGGTTTTCGATGGGAAACGGAAAGTCGTCGCTCTGGAACACATCGATCTCGAGATCAGGCGCGGGGAAATGCTGGCGATTGTCGGGCCGTCCGGCTCGGGCAAGTCGACGCTGCTGAACCTGATCGGGGGGCTGGACCGGCCGAGCGGCGGCGAGATCCGCATCGACGGCAGCGCGCTCGGCGGCCTATCCGACGACGAGCTGACGCGGGTGCGGCGGGACAAGATCGGCTTCGTTTTTCAATTCTTCAACCTGCTGCCGACGCTGACCTGCCTGGAGAACGTGGCGCTCCCGCTGCACCTGCGCGGCTGGCCTCGCAAGCGGATCGACGAACGCGTCCGTGAGCTGCTCGATCTGGTGCAGCTCGGGCATCGCCTGGACCACACGCCCGAGGAGCTCTCGGGCGGCGAGCGGCAGCGCGTCGCAATCGCCCGCGCTCTTTCGGTATACCCGCCGATCGTGCTCGCCGACGAGCCTACGGGCAACCTCGACACGCGCACCGGGGCGGAGATCCTGAAGCTGGTCCACGACGTCCACTCGCGCCTGGGCGCGACGGTCCTCATCGTGACCCACGATGCCACGGTGGCGCGCAGTTGCCCGCGCACGCTGACCTTGTGCGATGGCCATATCGCGGGAGACGAACGGCGATGATCCTGCTGCGGCTGCTGAGCTGGCCGTACCTCCGCAAGCACGTCCTGCGCTGGACGCTGACGGTCGCCGGCATCGTGATGGGGGTTGGCCTGCTGGTGGCGATGCACTCGGCGAACCAGGCGGTGCTAGCCTCCTTCGGCACGACCGTCGGCCGCATCGCGGGCGCCGCCGAGCTCCAGGTCTCGACGGGCGACTTCGGTTTCGACGAAGAGGTTCTGGATCGCGTCCAGGCGGTGCCCGAGGTGCGCGTGGCGGTACCGGTCGTCGAGGCGGTCGGGGACACCGGAATCAAGGGGCAAGGCAATCTGCTGATCCTGGGCGTGGACATGACCGGCGACCGCAGCCTGCGCGACTATGACCTGGAGAGCGGCGACCAGGCGGTCATCGACGACCCGCTGGTGTTTCTGGCGCAGCCCGATTCGCTCATGGTGGCCAAGGAATTCGCCGAGCGCAACCATCTGGCGATCGACAGCCGCATCCCGCTTCAGACGTCGCAGGGCACGAAGTATTTCACCATTCGCGGCATCATGCGCTCGGGTGGGTTGGGAAGAGCCTTCGGGGGCAACCTGGCGGTGATGGACGTTTACGCGGCGCAGAAGGTCTTCGGCCGGGGCCGCCGGTTCGACCGCATCGATATCGGGGTGAAAGAGGGGGTGCGCGTCGAGCAGTGCCGGGCGGCGATCGCTGCTGCGCTCGGCCCGGGATTCGACGTCGCGCCGCCCTCGGCGGGCCGCGAGCACTTTGCAGCGATGCTCAGCGCCTACTCCATGTCGATGAACGTCTCGAGCATGTTCGCGCTCATCATCGGGATGTTCATCATCTACAACTCGTTCGCCATCGCGGTGACGCAGCGGCGGGCGGAGATCGGCATCCTGCGGGCGCTGGGCGCGACGCGGGCGCAGGTGCGCATGCTGTTCCTGGGGGAGAGCGCCGTCGCGGGAACGATCGGCTCGCTGCTGGGGATCGGCGCGGGCGCGCTGATGGCGCGCGGCATCGCGGTGTACGTCGGCGGTTTCACGAGCCGGATCTACGGCGTCAAGCAGGCGATCGACGAGGTCGCGATCGACCCGTGGATCATCGTGGGCGGGTTGCTGCTGGGCATTACCACCAGCCTGCTGGCGGCCTGGATTCCCGCGCGCAGCGCCGCGCGGGTCGACCCGGTGCAGGCGCTGCAAAAGGGCAAATACCAGGTGCTTTCGGCGGGCGAGGGAAGCCTGCGGCGGCGCGTGGCGGCGCTATTTGCAGTCCTCTCCGTGGGTTGTCTGTGGCTGGGCCGCTCCAACCTGGTGTTCTACGCGGGCTACGCACTGGCGGTCGTTACCGCGCTGCTGCTCGCGCCGATGGCGGCGCTGTGGGTGACGCGGATGATCCGCCCGGCGCTGCGCTGGCTGCGTCCGGTCGAGGGCGCGCTGGCGGCCGACAGCCTGATTCAGGCGCCGCGGCGGACCTCGGCAACCGTGTCGGCCTTGATGCTTTCGCTCGCCATGGTGGTCGGTTTCGGCGGCGTCTCGGCCTCGATCTACCTGTCGGTGACGGAATGGCTCGACACGACGCTCAACCCGGACCTGTACGTGGAGGCTTCCGAATGGCTCGCTTCCTACTCCTGGACGCTGCCCGGCACGGCGGGCGCGGAAATCGAGCGCGTCGAAGGGGTCGAGCAGGCACAGATGGTTCGCAGCGCGCGCACGCTGTACCACGGCGTTCCGGTGATGGTGGTGGCCGTGGAAGTGGCGAAACTGGCCCAGAAGGTGCACGGCAAGCCGATCGCCGGCGACTCGCGGGAAATGTACCGGCTGACGGCCGCGGGCAAAGGCGCCATGATCTCGGACAGCTTTGCCGGGCTGCGTCGAGTGGGACTGGGCGACACGCTGGAGCTCGGGACTCCGAGCGGCATGCTGCGGCTGCCGGTGGTCGGCATCCGGCGGGACTTCTCGGACCAGCAGGGCACGGTGCTGATCGACCGCTCGGTCTACCAGCGCTGGTGGAACGACGACCGCACCAACATCATCCGCGTCTACCTGAAGCCCGGCGCCGACCCGGCGGCGGTGAAAGGCCGCATCCTGGAGCGGTTCGCCGGGCAGCGCGTGTTCGTCCTTTTCAACAAAGAAGTGCGCCGGTACATTCTCCAGGTGACGGACCAGTGGTTCGCGATGACTTACAACCAGGCGGGGATCGCGATTCTGATCGCGGTGCTGGGCATCGTCAACACGCTGACGGTTTCCATCACCGACCGGCGGCGCGAGCTGGGCGTGTTGCAGGCGGTGGGCGGGTTGCGGCGGCAGATCCGCCATACAATCTGGATCGAAGCGATAAGCATCGGGGTGGTGGGGCTGGTCCTGGGGCTGGCGTTCGGCGCGCTCAACCTGTATTACACGCTGGAGATGACGCGCCGCACCTTCGCCGGGATCGCGCTGGACTACAGTTACCCCGGTCCGCTGGCGGGGCTGCTGGCGCTGCTGGTTCTGGGCGCGGCGCTGGTGGCGGCGCTCGGCCCGGCCGAGCAGGCGGTGCGGGGATCGCTGGTCGAGGCTCTGGAATATGAGTAAAGCCATCCTCTGTCTGCTGGTCTCGGGTCTAGCCTGGGCCGAGGACGCGCGGCAAATCGTCGAAGAGGCGCAGCGGCGCTCGCGCTCGGGTTCGGAGCACTACGAGGGATCGCTCCAGGTCATCAACGCGCGCGGCAAAATCACCGCGAAGCGCTGGCTCTACGACCGGATCGGCTCGCATGGCAACAGCAAGGCGGTGCTGCGGTTCACCGCGCCGGCGGAGGTGAAGGGCGTCGCACTGCTGATCGTCAACCATCCCGACCGCGCTTCCGACCAGTGGATGTGGACGCCGGCGCTCGAGCGCGACCGGCGCATCGCCTTGCAAGACCGCAGGACGCGGTTCTTCGGAACCGATTTCAGCTTCGAAGACCTGGAGGAACGCGACGTCGGCCAGTACGACTACAAGATGCTGGGCGAGGAGACGGCGAGCGGCGCGGCGTGCTGGAAGATCGAATCGCGGCCGAAACAAAGCAAGATCTCCCAGTACGACCGCTCGATCCTGTGGATCCGCAAGGACCACTACGTCTTCTGGCAGATCGAAAACTACACCAAAGACCGGCCGGTGCGGCGCGCCACATACGCCGATCTCCAGGAAGTGCAGAGCATCTGGACCGCGCGCACGGTTGAAATGGCCGACCTGCGCGAGAACAGCCGCACCATCCTCAAGCTGGAGAAACTCGAATACAACGTCCCCATGAAGGACGACAGCTTCACCCTGCAAGCTCTGCGCCGGGAGTCCCGATGAGGGCTCGCGGCCTTGTGGCGGCGTTGATTTCCGTGGCGGCGTGCATGGCGCAGAGCTTCTCTCAGCGTGGATTTCTCGAAACTCAACTCGTTGGCTATCCGCAAACGGCGTGGAACGACAGCGGGCGCGCGATCGGCGAATCCCTGCTGCGGTACGAAGCCTTCTACAAGCTCTCCTCGGGGTGGCAATTCTCGGGCGGCATCGACGCGCGCGCGGACACGCACCGCCAGGATGCGCGCGCGTTGCACCTGTCCTGGAATGACCGGGAGATACAACGGCCGGCGTTCGAGGTGCGACGGTTGAGCGCGATCTACCACCGCGGGCCGCTCACCATCGAACTGGGCAGGCAGTTCATCCGCTGGGGCAAGGCGGACATTTTGAATCCGACCGACCGGTTCGCGCCGCGCGACTTCCTGGGCGTGGTGGACAACGAATTCCTGGCGGTGACCGGGGCGCGCCTCACCTACGAGCGGGGCGGCGAGACCCTCGACGCGGTCTGGGTTCCGCTGTTCACGCCGAGCCGCATCCCGCTGTTTGACCAGCGGTGGCTCGTGGCGCCCGCGGGTCTCCGGGTGGTCGATGCCGGGGCGCACTACCCCGGAGGATCGCAGGCCGGCCTGCGCTGGAACCACCTCGGCGCGGGCTACGAATGCTCGCTCTCGTTTTATCAGGGCTTCAATAACCTCCCACTGCTTAGCGTCGTCGGAACGCCGCTGCCGGCGCCGGGAATCTGGCTCCAGCGGCTGTACCCGCAGATGAGGATGTACGGGGGCGACGCGGCGGTTCCGTTGAAGCTGCTCACGGTGAAGGGCGAGGCGGCGTACTTCACTTCGAGCACGCCGCAGGCCGACAACTACGCGCTGTACGTGATCCAACTCGAGCGACAGCAGGGCGAGTGGATGTTCGTGGGCGGCTATGCCGGGCAGGCGGTGACGAGGAAGAGGCAGGCGCTCGATTTCGCTCCGGATCGCGGCCTTGCCAGCGCGTTTCTCGGGCGCGCGACCTGGACCATCGACACCAACCGCAGCCTGGCGTTCGAGGCGGCCGCGCGCCAGAACGGCGACGGCGCGTGGCTAAAGGCGGAATACTCGCACGCCTTGGGCCAGCACTGGCGCGTGAAAGCCGCTTTCACCCTGATTCGCGGCTCGCCCGGGGATTTCCTGGGGCAGTACCGGCGCAACTCGCACGGAGCGCTGACGGTGAGGTACAGCTTCTAAGGCCGCCGGACCGGCTTCCAGGCCGGCAGCGAGACGTTCACCCGGTAGTTGGATTCGTTGTAATCGGGGTTGCGCTCGGGGGCGTAAATGCGGGCTCCCGTAAACGGCCGGTCCTGGGTGTAGATCCAGACGCGTTGCGCGTCCCAGACGACAATCTCGTCGCGCTGGTCGCCGGTGAGGTTGAGCACGTTGAAGGCGAGATCCGGATGGCCGTCGTCGGGGAACATCACCACTCGCCGCAGCTTGCCGTCGATCATGCCTCCCTCGCGAACATTCGCGGAGAGCATGGCGAACTCCTGGCCGTCGCCGCGCCAGTTGACCGGCAGGATCGGACTGCCGGTGTGGATCGGCTCGCCCTGCTCGAGAACTCCGCCGTCGGCGTCGAACAGGGTCACGATCCCCGGGTTGTTCCAGAAATTGATGCACATGAGCTGAAGACCGGGGAGGTCGGGGCGGTACTTCGCCACGCTGGGACTTTGGGTATGGCCGGCGCGGGTGCGCGCCAGGAGCTTGCCGCCGAGGTCCGTCATCAGGAAGCCCTCGTCGCTGGCGAACAGGTAGGCGCGAATGGGCTCCTTCGGGTCGCCGCTGAAGTTGCCGAGCACGATCCCGTCGGAGTGGTCGCTCAACCGATCGTCCAGGCTCCACAGCCGCTTGCCGTCGGGCGAGAACATGGAATAGCCGAGGACCATCTCCTCGCGCCCGTCGCCGTCGACGTCCAGGGCGTAGGGGAAATGGCCGGTGTTGCACCGGCTCGACCAGAGCAGTTTCAGCGAGTCGTCGAAGACCCAGAAGGTCCGGTAGCGGTCCTTGACGACGATTTCCCGGCGCGCCTTGCGGCCGGCGAAATCGGCGAAGAAAATGGAATCGCCGACCTCCAGCTCGTACGGCCGTTCCTTGTTGTCCTTGGGCGCCTCGGGCATCCAGACCCAGTTCTTGACCTTGCCGGTCGCGCCCTCCAGGATCTGGATCTTGAAGTCCTTCACCAGGACGACCTCGTTCTTCCCGTCGCCGTCGATGTCGTGGATCTGGAAGGGCGTGTCGTTGGCCAGCACGTCGTTGTAGGGGTCGGGCCGGCCGATCTGCCAGAGCACCTTGCCATCCATGTTCACCGCCGTCAGGCAACTGATATGGTCGAACGAGTTCTTGGAGGCTTTCCGGACATTCTGCGCGATCAACATATCCGCCTGGCCGTCCCCGTCCAGGTCGCCGAAGCGCACGTTGCGGCCCGCTCCGAAGTCCGGCGTTTCGAACTTCTTCCACAGCTTCGGCTGTGGGTTTTCCCGCCGCAGTTGGGCCAGTTCGGCCTCGCGCGCGGCGATTCGCCGCTCGATCTCGCGCCCCGTGGCCGGGTTTACGCTGACGCGAACATCCGCAAAGCGCGCGGGGATGTTGGAGGTGATGCCGATCTTGCCTTTGAGGATCTCCGAATCGCTGGCCTCGATCAGCAGTTTCCCGTCGATGAAGGCCCGGATCGCCGGCCCCTGGTTCTCCACCTTCAGCGTGTAGTAGCGCTTCGTGTCGTAGGGGAATTCGGCGGTCCCGAGATCCTTCCACTCGGCGGTTCGCAACTTCTTCTCGAGTGGGAGCCGAAGCCGCAAGACGCAGCGGTTCCCTCCGGTGAGGGCGAAGAGATAGTAGTGCCGGTTGGTGCGGTAGCGAAAGACGATGCCGGCCATCTCGGCGAAGGAGAGCGGGCGGACGCCCACTTCGAGCGTGTAGTCGAACCACTCCGGATCGCCCGCGATGAGAGTGGGGTTCATCAGCCGGGAGAGCGGGTTGACCTCGTGTTGCTCGACGTAAGGCTTGCCGTCCTCGTCGCCGCCCGCCCAACTGTCGGTATGGCAGATCGCGTTGGCCCACGGCGCGAGCGGCACGCCGCGGTGCGCGAGATAGTGGTACTCCTGAATGGCGTTGGTGAGCTGCTTGACCGGCTCGGAAAAGACGCGCGGCGGGAAATGCGCGAAGTCATCCCGGAAAAGATCGGCTCCCGGCGCCGGCGCCGCCATGGCCAGCGAAAAGAGAAGTCCGCGGAGTTGCATAACTTCAGTCTCCGACAGATTGCGCCCGGCCGGCAGGCCCAATGTATGATGGTTGCAATCCATCAAAGGAGACGGCATGACGCAAGTGGAGTTTCAGCTTCAGCGAGAGCGGCTGTTTCAGGCGCACGAGAGCCTGGTCCAGCGCCGCAACGAGCCGCTGCCGGATTCCAACGGCTGGTTCCAACGCTACCGCTATCCGGTTCTGACCGCGGCGCACACACCGCTTGCCTGGCGCTACGACCTCGATCCCGCTACCAATCCGTTTCTGATCGAGCGCCTGGGCATCAACGCGGTGTTCAATGTGGGCGCCATGGAGTGGAACGGGAACGTGGTTCTGATGGCCAGGGTGGAAGGCGTGGACCGGAAGTCGTTTTTCGCGGTTGCCGAGAGCGCCACGGGCATCGATGGGTTCCGCTTCTGGGACTATCCGGTGGTCATGCCCGAAGGCGCCGACCCGGAGACCAATGTCTACGACATGCGGCTGACGGCCCACCAAGACGGCTGGATCTACGGGCTGTTCTGCGCGGAGCGGAAAGATCCCGAGGCGCCTGCCGGCGACCTGTCGTCGGCGGTGGCGCAGTGCGGCATCGCGCGCACGCGGGACCTGAAAGCGTGGGAGCGCCTGGAGGACCTCCGGACGCCGTCGGCGCAGCAGCGCAATTGCGTGTTGCACCCGGAGTTCGTCAACGGACAGTACGGCTTCTACACCCGGCCGCAAGACAGTTTCATCGAGGCGGGCCGCGGGGGCGGCATCGGCTGGGGGCTGGCGGCCAACATGGAACATGCGGTGATCGAAGAGGAAACCATCCTCGACCGGCGCGAGTACCACACCATCAATGAAGTGAAGAACGGGCTCGGTCCCGCCCCGATCAAGACCGAGAAGGGCTGGCTCCACCTGGCGCACGGAGTGCGCAATACGGCGGCTGGGTTGCGCTACGTCCTTTATTGCTTCCTGTGCGACCTCGAAGTGCCGTACCAGGTGGTCGCCAAGCCCGGCGGCTATTTCCTGGCGCCCGAGGGAGAGGAGCGGGTCGGCGACGTCTCGAACGTGACGTTCTCGAATGGGTGGGTTTGCCGCGGCGGCGAGGTTCTCATTTACTACGGCGCCTCCGACACCCGCACCTACGTGGCCTCGACGACCGTGGAGCGGCTGCTGGACTACGTCCTGAACACTCCGCCGGATGCAATGCGCAGCGCCGCCTGCGTGCGGCAGCGGATCGCACTGATCGAGAAGAACCTGCGCCGCGCACAGGGAGACTAATCGTGATGGACAGGAAGCTGTGGGCGGCGCGGTTCAAGAAGGAGCTGGTGGGAAACATCCTGCCGTTCTGGATGCGCCACACGGTGGACCGGCAGAACGGCGGCTTCTATGGGACCATCAGTTGCGATCTGAAGGTGGACCGGGAGTCGCCGCGCGCTGCGGTCGTCAACACCCGCATCCTGTGGACCTTTTCGGCGGCGGCGCTGAAGTTGGGGGATCCGCAGTACCGGGAGATGGCCGACTGGGCCTACGACTACATTGCCGGGAAGTTCTGGGACCAGCAGTATGGGGGCGTCTATTGGATGCTCGATTCTGCGGGCAATCCCCTCTCCGACCGCAAGCAGATCTATGCCCAGGCTTTTGCCGCTTACGCGATGGCGGAATACCACCGCGCCACCGGCAAAGAGGAAAGCCTGGAGCGGGCCAAGCAACTCTTCCGGCTGATTGAAGAGAAGAGCCACGAGCCGGTCTACGGGGGCTACCTGGAAGCCTGCGGCCGCGATTGGGGTCCCTTGGAAGATCTGCGGCTGAGCGAGAAGGACCTCAACAGCCCCAAGTCCATGAACACGCACCTGCATGTGATGGAAGCCTATACCAACCTGCTGCGCGCGTGGCCGGACCCGGAGTTACAGGCGAAACAGAAAGAGCTGCTCGAAGTGACCATGGATCACATCATCGATGGCGCCACGGGGCACTTCAAGATGTTCTTCGACACTCCATGGAACTCGCTTTCCGACCATGTTTCTTTCGGGCACGACATTGAAGGCAGTTGGCTGCTGTTCGAGGCCGCCCAGGTGCTGGGCGACGCGGCGCTGCTCGACCGCGCGCGAGAACTATCCCTGAGGATGGCCCGGGCGGTCTACGAGGAAGCCCTGGACCAAGATGGCAGCCTCTTCTATGAGGCCGATTCCAAGGGCGTGCTGGTCGATCCCAACAAGCACTGGTGGGCGCAGGCGGAGGCGGTGGTGGGTTTCTACAACGCCTACCAGCTTTCCGGCGAGCAGCGGTTCCTGGATCAGGCCGTCCGGGTTTGGGAGTACATCGAAGAGAAGGTCGTTGACAGAGTGCATGGCGAGTGGCACGCGAAGCTCAGACCAAACGGCACGCCTTACACGGAGAAGGAAGATGGGGATGCGTGCCTGGTCGGCCCCTGGAAGTGCCCCTACCACAACAGCCGGGTATGTCTGGAGATGATGGAGCGGCTGGGGTGATCCGCCGCTGAGCGGCCGATCGGCAGGGGCTTTCCGAAGGGCGTGAATTGAGTCGCTATCCGCGAACACCCGCGGCCTGCATCAGCCGGTTGGTGGCCTGATAGGCTTCTTCCACCCACTCGACGATGCGGGCGGGATCGGGCGAATACTCGAGCTCGATGCTGACCGCGCCCTCGAATCCAACCTGCTTCAGCGCCCGCAGATAGGGCGGGAAGTCCACCACTCCGCGTCCCGGCGGCAGGTCGCCGTGCACCTTTCCATCGCAATCCGAGAAATGCACGTGCGCGATCCGGCCGCGCAGGGCCTCGATGTCCTCGGCCGGGGTCTGCGATAGCGCCAGGTGAGAGATGTCCAGGTTCGCCTTTACCGCCGGGTGAGCGGCGTCGTTCAGAAACCGCACCATCTCCGCCAGGGTGTTGACCAGCGACTCCCGGAAAGGCTCCAGCTCGATGGCGATCTCGAGTCCCAGCGAGGCGGCGTGGTCTCCAATGGCGCGCACGTTTTGGACCGCGATCTGCCATTGGTCGGCGGGCTTGATGACCTCTCGCTGCCACGTGTACTCGCCGATGACCAGGAGCAAATTCCTGGCTTCCAGGTCGTAGCCGAGATCCAAGTGGGCTTTGGCGCGGTCGATGTGGAACCGCTGCGCCGCGCGGTTGAAATCGGAGAGGCCAAGCGCGACGCAGACCACGGAGATCACCGGCAGGCGCTCCTGCTGGCAGGTCTCGCGGATCAGGCGGCGCTCGCGGACGCCGGTTTCCAGCGGGTCGGCGAAGATGTCAATCGTATCGAAGCCGATTTGGCGCGTCTTGCGGACTCCTTCCTCCGTGCCGACGGCCGTTCCAAACCAGGCCGAGTTGATCAGGCCGAGCTTCATCGTATCTCTCCTTTCACTTCCGCTATCGCAACCGGACGATGCAACTGGATCGAGCGGTAACAGGCTTCCAGCAGCGCCATCGTATCCAGGTTGTCGGCGACGCTCGTGGGGGGCTGCCCTCCGGTGGCAACGGCCTCCAGCAGTTCTCCCATCGTGCCGGCGAATGCGTCGGGGAACCAAACCTCTTTCCAGCGCGGCCTGAACCAGCAGCCGGGCTGGGTCTTCGTCGAGAACTTGATAGTGCTGGCGCAGGCGTTCGGATAGGCGGGCCAGCCCACGGTCCCCTGCGCTACGCCCTCAGTGCCTTCCACGCGCCACTTGATGTAGGCATCCGGCCACGAGCACGCCGGCTCAGGCCCCGCCCAAACGTCGTCCCAGGCCGAAGCGCGCATGCCGTTCTCGTATTCGAGGATGTAAAGGCAGATTCCGTCGGAATGTGGGAAGTTGGTGCGCGGGTCCGTGCGGACGCTGGCGTAAACGCTCTCCGGCGTGCCGAACAGGTAGCGGAAGCAATCCAGGTGATGGATGCTCATGTTCAGCAGGGTGAGCCGGCCGTACTCGACGAGCCACTTCTGCCAGTGCGGGACGGCCCGCATCTCGATGGTGGCCAGCACCGGCTCGCCGAGATCGCCGCGATCGAGCAGAGTCTTCAGGGCGCGGATCGACTGGTCATAGCGCATGTTCTGATTGACGGAGGCGACCATGCCCGCGTCCGCGCACAGGCGGGCGATTTCGACCGCGTCCGCGTAACTGGTTGCCAGCGGCTTTTGCAGGAGCAGGCCCCGGATGTGGTCCCGCTGGAGCACCGCCGCGCGAACGATAGCGGGCTGGACGTGCGGCGGAACGGCCACGTCGACGATCTGAATGGACGGGTCGGAAAGCAGCTCGCCGACCGTCGCGTAGACTCTCGGAATGTTGCGAACGGCGGCCACCTCCGCGGCCTGCGGCGGGTCGTTCGAAGCAATCGCCGCCACCCGGTAGCCGGCCCGGGCGTACGCAACCAGTTGAACGTCACGAACGACGAATCCCGAGCCGACGACCCCGATCGGGAAATCGACGCGGGAGGGAGGCGGTGGGACGTGGTTCAGGTTCAGATCTGGCATGAGCACCTCGAATCACTTTTCGGCCAGCGGCCGGACGTAGATGTTCCTGTACGCAACCGGGCCATGGTCCCCCTGAAGCATCAGCGGGTTCTCCGCGGCCTCTGGAATCTCGACGTGGGACTGGGTGGGAGCGCTCACCTCGAAATTGTCCTGGACCAGAACGTCGTTCAGCAGCACGCGCAGGAACCTGGCGTTGGCCACCTTCTTGCCCGCGCTGTCGAAACGCGGGGCGCGAAACCAGATGTGCAGGGATTGCCACTCGCCCGGCGGGCGGGCCGCATTCCGCAAGGGCGGCGAGCCGCCCTCGCTCCCGTTGCGCCCGTAAATGCCGCCGCAGTCACCGACGGTCAGGTGACCGGCGTAGCCGTAGCTGTCGAAAATCTGCACCTCATAAAGGCCGTGAAGATAGACGCCGGAATTCGAGCCCTTGGCGAGCATGAATTCCAGAAACAGCTCGAGGTCCTGGAACTTCTCCTCGGTGACCAGGTTGGCCGTCTTGCCCGCTGCTCCGTTGACGATTCGATCTCCGGGCGCGGGCGAGGCGGCCAGGCGCGTGGGGCCGAACACCCGTTTCCAGCGGACGCTCCTGGCGGTGAACCACTCGTGACTGGCTCCTTTTTCCGCGTGCCAGCCGGTGAGATCCGTCCCATTCAGCAGCGGGCGCCATCCCTTCTCGCTGAGGAAGGGCGGATCGCCGTGCGCTTCGCTGGTGTACAGGTCCGGCAGATTCTGCGCCAGTACCGCGAAACTCAGGCCCAGGCAGCCAAGGACGAACAATCTATGTGTCATGGTCCTAGCCAACCGATGGCAGATGCCACGGGGCGCGGTATTGTTTCGTGAGCAGCCTCTCGGCTTGCGCGTCATCGAGGATGCGCTCCGAGCGACCGTCCCAGCGAATCCTGCGGCCGACCTTGTAGGCAATCGCGCCCAACAGGCAGGCCGTGGCGCTGCGATGGCCGATTTCGACGTCGGCCACCGGATTCCGGCGCGATCGAATGCACTCCAGGAAGTCGCGAACGTGCGCTTCCTGCGCGCTCGGGTCGATCGAAATCTTGGTCTCGGCGAGCGGCGCGCACAGCGGCTCCGATGAGCGCCTCGCGCGAGGCAGTTGTTCACCCCGGAGGGACGCCAGCAGCCGATCCACGGCGTCGGGCATGAGCAGGCCCGCACTGGCCGCCGTCTCGGGAACAACCTCGTAGCTCGACCGGTCGACGACGAGCGTGCCCAGCGTCCCGCAGAACCGGATGCCATAGGAGCGGTTCTCGATCTTCCGGGCATTCACGGCGTGGTTCGTGTAGCTGACGGTGAAGCCCGGGTATTCCCAAACGGCGAGCAGCGTGTCCGGCGTCTCGCGATTGTCCTTCAGCACGAATTTGCCCCCGGTGGCGTATACGGCTGCCGGCGCATCCACACCCATGGCCCAGTGAATGATGTCCAGGTGGTGCGCGCCCCAGTCCGTCAACATGCCGTTCGAGTAGTCCCAGAACCAGCGGTAGTTCCAGACGAACCGGTTGGGATTGTACGGCACTCGGGGCGCGGGCCCGAGGTACATGTCCCAGTTCAAGCCGGTGGGCGGCGCGCCGTCCGGCGGATTGCCGATGCCGTCGGGGGCTTCGTTCGTCATGTTCCAGCAATCGACGGCGCTCACTTTCCCGATGTAGCCACCGCGAATCAGCTCGACGACTTTCCGGTAGTGCGGGGCCGAGCGCTGCTGGCTGCCGGTCTGCACCACGCGATGATGCGCACGGGCGGCCGCGACCATCCGGCGGCCTTCTTCCACCGTGTGGGAGAGCGGCTTCTCGCAGTAGACGTCTTTGCCGGACTGGCACGCGAGAATGGTAGGGATGGCGTGCCAGTGGTCCGGCGTCGACACGAACACCGCGTCGATGTCTTTGCGTTCGAGCACGCGGCGGAAGTCGGTGTAGCCGGCGACTCCGCCGCCGATCCGCTTCACGGCCTGGTCCACCACCGGCTCGAATACGTCGCAAACCGCCGCGATGCCGACGTCCGGCATGCGCAGGCAGACGTCGATTTCATAGTTGCCGCGCGCCCCCAGGCCGATTTGGCCCACTACGATCCGGTCATTCGCGCCCCGGACGTTCCCGACCAACGGCGCCGCCAGGATGAAGTCTCTGCGTTTCATCAACCGCTCCCTTACTGCGGCTTCGAAACCGCAAGCAAGTTCTTGCCGCGCCAGCGGGACTCGGCAGTCATTTGCCCATTGTCGTCCCAAACCCGCCACAGCCACGATCCGTCGAGGCTGAAGACCCGTTCCCACTTCTTGCGACCGCTGGCGGACCAATAGGTTTCCGTCCCGACCTTTCGGCCGGCTCCGTAGACGGTCTCCCACTGCACCCGTCCATTTTCGTAATACAACAAGTGGCGGCCATGAAGTACGTAGGTTCCGTCATCCGCGACGCCCGCGCTCCAGACAGCCCTCTGCTTTCCGTTCGGATACGTCTCCCGGTATTCGCGCACGCTCTCCGGACCCACCCGCGGGGGCGACTCCGCCGCGTCGCCGCCCAGCACCCAGGCCTCGTTCAACTCGATGTGAATATCCGGCTGGTTGTGCGAAGTGACGACGTGAATCACTCCGTTCGGAGACTGGCACGCAGTGACGTAGCCCACGGTGGTCACGCGAACGTCGGTGCCGTCGATTTTTCCCGGGGTGAGAACCCGCGTGCGCCAGGTCTTCCCGTCATCCTCGCTGAGCGCGACGAACGCGCCCTGGTTCCTGGGACCCGGTTTGCTCGGGTGCAGGTCGGCGGCGTAGAAGAGCCTGCCGCTCTGAAGCCGGATGAGGCTCGGCCGCTGCCCACTGTTGAGCGGCGGGAAGTCCGTGCGTGTGATCTCGTAGGTGCGCCCTCCGTCGCGGCTGATGGATTTCGGCATGAAGCCGTCGATGTTCGTGTTCTTGCCTCCGAACCCGATCAGGCTCCCGTCCTTGCCCAGCACAAACGTAGTGTGCCGGCCGCCCGTCCGGCCGCCGGTGTCGAACCACGTCTTGCCATTGTTCGATGAGGCGAACAGCACCGTGTTCGCTCCTTTGCCGTCCACCGGGAGGTAGATGGTTCCGTCCGTGCCGCGGACCACGCTGTTGATCGGCTGCGGGGTGAACGGCCCGATGCGGTTCTGGAAGAGCGGAAACTCGACGGCGCTCCAAGTCGCCCCGCTATCGGTGGAGGTCATGAATTGGAACGGATAGCCGTGCCACAGGCGCGGCGATCCCCAGAACAGCCACATCTTTCCCTGGTCGTTCCAGAACACGGGGGCGGCGCCGGCCGCGTCGGGGAAATCCGGCCACGGACTGGGCATGTCCCACTCGTCGCTGCCGTAGCGCAGCCGGAGGGAGAGCACGTTCTGATCCGGGTCGTCTTCTTCGGCCGGGCTGTCGTAATAGGCGGCGAGAAGGTCCCCGTTGGGGCACGCCTGCACGGCCGAATTGTGGTACTTGGTGCCCAATCCGGGCGGCAGGCCGATCTTCCAACCCACTTCGCGCATCGGCTTGCCGCTGAGGTTCGGAAACAGGGGGCGCATGCGGTAGCGCGGCAGCTTGGGGTCGGGACCCTGGGTCACGCCCACCGCGGTTTGCGTCACGCCCAATTGCCAGAGCGGAGGCTCGTAAGCGAGCGGAGCGGTTTTCGGCATTGGCGCGCGCACCACCCGGAATCCAATGGGGTGCGCGCCTTCAATGGCTACGGAACTGCCGAATGCCGGCGCGACGGCAGCCCGGTTCGAGGAGCGCGCGAAGTACGGAGCCTGCATCGGAAGCCTGACCGCTTGTGGGCCGCTGCCGGACACGCGCCGGTAGTCCAGCCCCCCGCCACGCACCACTTTCGCAATTCCGTACGCCGGTCCCACCGGATCGACCTGCGCGCCGGCCGGATACAGTCCGTGCCAGTCCAGGCACCACTCGAGCACGCCCGTGTGCATGTTCTTGACGCCCCAGGCATTCGCGGTCTCCGGCGCCGGCCGCGTCATTCCCGACGAGAACGGCGTCTTGGTGCCCGCGCGGCAGGCGTACTCCCACTCCGCTTCGGTCGGAAGGCGGTAATTCGCCCGCTCCTTCTTGCTCAACCATTCGCAGAATGCCACGGCGTCGTTCCAACTCAGCCCCGCTAGGTACGGGCTGTACTCCGCGTCGCCCTGGTAATCCGGCCGGAAGCGCCGGAACTGCTCGAGGGTGACCTCCGTCTCGCCGATCCAGAACGGTCTGGCGATGGTGACCTGGTGGGCCGGGCTCTCGTCGTAGTCTCCGCCGGCGGGACGACGCGACATCACCTTCGGCAGGACCTCCAACAGTTCGGCGGGCAGCGGGGCGTCATCCATGCCCATCGTAAAGGTCCCCGGCGCGATGCGGACCAGCTTCATGCCGAGAGAGTTGGTTTCCGCCCGTCGCGGTTTCGTCTGGGCGCTCGGCAGCAGCCAACAACACGCGACCAGGGCGGCTGCGAAGAGATGGCGGCGTCTCATGGGCTGCTCAACGGCCGATCGACTCGAACGCATAGGACCCGGAGAGCGCCTCCAGCACGATGTCACCGCCGCCGTCTCGCGCTCCGGTCACCCCGGGAATCCCCGCCACGTAGGCGCCATTCTGCCACACCGGGCGGTTCCCCTCCAGGATCGTCAGGTCCGCGAGATTCAACTTGGGAATATGGATCTCCGCTGTGCTGCCGGCCGGGATCGTCACCTCCAGCCGCAGAGAGTTGGGCGTTCGCGACCAGGACGAGGAGACCGTGCCGCGCAAGGTGTCGATCGACCCAGAAGCCCATTGAAGATCGCGCACCACCTGCGGCTCGATGCGGATGCGGGCATAGCCCGGAGACTTCGGATCGGTGTTGATGCCCGCGAGCGCCGTGTAGAACCACGCGCCGATGCTTCCCAGCATCGGGTGATTGTGCGAGTTCATTGACGGCCCGGTCTTGTTCTGCCAGAGTTCCCACAGAGTCGTCGCCCCATTCTCGATCATGTACCCCCAGCTCGGATACGTGGTTTGTGTCGCGAGCTCGTAGGCCAGATCCGCCCGGCCGAGCTGGGTAAGCACCGGGAAGATGTACTTTGTGCCGACGATGCCCGTAGTCAGGTGGGTGTTCTTGTAGTAGACGATGTCGTCGCGGAGGTTGGCGAAGACTTGTCTCCGGAGAGCCTCGGGCGTGATGCCAAGATACAGCGGCAGGGTCATCGCGGTTTGTGTGGCGTTCGCGTAAGTGCGCGACTCGGGATTGTAGAACCTCTTCTGGAAGGCCGCGGCGATCTCTTCCGCCAGCTTGCGATACGTCTCGGCTTCGGCCTTCTTCCCGAGGATCTCCGCCGCTCTGGCGACGATATCGACGCTCCAGTAGTAGTACGCCGAAGAAACCAGGCTCCCGGGCGTCGGCTCGATCGGCACCCAATCGCCGTACTTCACGAAGTTGACGGTCCCGTTCTCGCTCTTCGAGCGCAGGGACTCCGCCCAGGCGCGGATGCCCTCGAAGTGCTGCTCCAGAATCCGACGGTCGCCGTACTGCTCATACATATAGAGGGCCAGCAGCGGGTAGGCGGAGCCCCAGGCGGGGTCGGCCGGGCCGCGGCGGGTCGCTGGAACGACGTCGGGGACTGCGCCGGTGGCGTCCTGGCTGTCCCGAATGCTGCGCAGGAAGTTGGTATAGAAGGCGGCCATGTCGAAGTTCAGCATCGCCGTCTCCGACGCCAGATGTGCGTCCGCCAGCCAGCCCATGCGCTCGTCGCGCTGATCGCAGTCGGTCGGAATGCTGTGCAGGTTGGTCTTCGTCCCCCAGAAAACCAGGCGCTGGATTTGATTCAGAATCGGTTTCGAGGAAGCGAACCCGGCGCTGGGAGCCACGTCGGTGTGGACCACGCGCCCGAGAATCGTATCCAGCTTAGGGGCGCCGGGGAAGCCGCTAAGCTCCACATAGCGAAAACCATGGTAGGTGAAGCGGGGCTCGTAGACCTCGCCTTCCGGATCGCCGCGCAGAATGTAGGTGTCGGTGGCCCGCGCCCGGCGGAGGTTCTCGACGTTGAGGGTGCCGTCCTCGTAGAGCAATTCGGCGTGGCGCAACCGCACGACGGTTCCGGCCGGCCCCTTCACGCGCAAGCGCACCCACCCGCTGAAGTTCTGACCCATGTCGTACACGTAGGCGCCGGGCCGCGGGTTGGTCATGCGCAAGGGCACGATGTCGCCCACCACCCGGATGGGCGGCATCAGTTGGGCCGACAGAACGCCCTTCGGAGGATCGTCCAGACTGACCGGCGCCCACGCCCGGTCGTCGTAGCCGGGCAGGTCCCAGCCCGGCGTCTCTTTCCGGGCGTCGTACTCTTCGCCGTTGTAGATGCTGTCGGAGAGAATCGGTCCCTGCGCGCCCTTCCAGGAGCCGTCTGTCGTGATTACCAGTTTCTTGCCGTCGGCCATCTCGACGTCGATCTGTAGGATTGCGGCGCGCCCCCGATACCAGCCTTCACCAAGCATGATGGCGGCGGCGTTTGCTCCCTGGCGGAGATGATCGGTCACGTCATAGGTGACGTACAGGATCCGCTTGTCAAAGGCGGTGAAACCAGGATCGAGAACGTGCCGGCCCACCTTGTTCCCGTTCAGCCGCAGCTCGTAGTATCCGATACCGGACACGTACGCTCGAGCGCGGCGGGGATTCGCGGCCAGTTGGAACTCCTTGCGGAGTTGGTTGCCGCCTCGAATCCATCGGGCCTTCCAGTCCCCGTCCGAGAATAACCCGGTGTCGAATCTGGTCACCGCGCTGTAGGGGCTGGCGGAACCGTCCTGGTCCCAGTAGCGGACCTTCCAGTAATAGGTCGTGCCGCTCTCCAGCGGCTTTCCCACGTACGCGACGTGCGTGGATTGAGAGGAAGCGAGCTTCCCGCTGTCCCACTGATCGCCCGCGGAAACGGACGGCGTTGTCGAGACCAGCACCTGGTACGCGGTCTGCCGCGCCCCGCGCTCGCTGTGCTCGAGTCTCCAGAACAATCGGGGACTGGCCACGTCCACTCCCATCGCGTGGACCAGATACTCGCAGCGCAATCCGGATGGGGGTAAAGGACCCGGCGCCGCGGCGCCGAGCGGGCCGAAAGCGGTGAAAACAGTGAGAACGGAGAGGAGCTTATGCATAAATATGCCGGTTTGTTATGGTATGCAGATTGACGGTATCATAGGGCCGCAGGACTGTCAATGCCGCTCCCCTTCTCGAACCTCGTCCGGACTCTGCTCCTCGGTCATGTGCTCGTTCTTCCGCTCACCGCCGCCGTGGCCGCGCGGCCGGTCGCAATCGTCTCCGATCCCGCAGCGGCGCCGCGTGTGCGCTTCGGGATCGAGCGGCTCTCCGCCGCGCTCAAGGAAGCCGGCTACACACCCGAGGTGGTGAGTCGTGCCGGACCGATCCCGACTAGAGAGACCATTCTCGTCGGCTCCGCCGGGAAAGACCTGTCGGCGCCCGGCCCGCAGGGATTCGCGCTCGTCAGCACCGGCCCGCACCGAACGGCGATTGCCGGCGCGGACGACTCGGGAACCCTGTACGGAGCGCTCGAGCTGGCCTCCCGGATCAAGGCTGCAAAGGGCCTGCCGCGCGGGCTGGATGTTCGCGATGCGCCCAGGTTCGTGCTTCGCGGACCCTGCATCGGCATGCAGAAGACCGAGATCACTTACGACGGCGCGCAGTACGACTACCGTTACACGCCGCAGGATTTCCCGTTCTTCTATGACAAGCAGCAGTGGACCCGCTACCTCGACTTCCTGCTCGAGAACCGGATGAACACGGTGTACCTGTGGAACGGCCACCCCTTCACCTCGCTCTTGAAGCTGCCGAAGTACCCGGAAGCGCAGGAGCTGAGCGACGAGCAACTGGCCCAGAACATCGAGGTCTTCAAATGGCTGACCGCGGAAGCGGACAAGCGCGGCATCTGGGTGATCCAGTCCTTCTACAACATCCACCTCTCGCACGCCTTCGCCAGGGCGCACGAGGTTCCGTTCCATCACAGCGCGCCGAGCCGGCTCACAGGCGAGTACACGCGGTATTGCATCTCCGAGTTCATCAGAAACTACCCGAACGTGGGGCTGCTGATAACCCTCGGAGAGGCGCTCAGCCCGCGGTTCGGCCCCGAGTGGCTGGCCAACACGATCATTCCCGGGGTGAAAGACGGCATGCGGGCGCTCGGCACGGACCAGGAACCGCCCATCATTGTGCGCGCTCACGCAACCGAAATCGAGAAGGCGATCCCGCTGGCACGGCAGTCGTACCAGAACATCTACACGATGCACAAGTACAACGGCGAATCGCTGACCTGGACGGACGTGCGCGGCGAAGTGGCGCGCAAGCATTCGGCGCTCGTACAACTGGGCTCGCTGCACATCGTCAACGTCCACTTGCTCTCCAACCTGGAGCCGTTTCGCTGGGGTTCCCCGGAGTTCATTCAGAAGTGCATGCAGTCGTGCCAGCGCCTGGGGATCAAGGGGCTGCACCTTTACCCACTGCGCTACTGGGAGTGGCCCGTCGCCGCCGACAACACCGCGCCGCCGCTCGAACAGATCGATCGCGACTGGATCTGGTTCGCCGCCTGGGCGCGATATGCTTGGAATCCGGACCGCGATCCGGCCCAGGAGCGCCAGTATTGGATTGACCGGATCGCGCTGAAGTACGGCTCGCGCCGGGCGGCCGAGAGGATTCTCGAGGCCTACCAGGCGGCGGGCGTCTGCGCTCCGCGCTTGCTCCCGCGCGTCGGAATCACCGAAGGCAACCGGCAGGCGTTCGCGCTGGGCATGTTGATGACGCAGTTGATCGATCCGGACCGCTACAGGCCAATGCCATTGCTGTGGACCTCGGGCGCGCCTCCGGGCGAGCGCTTGCGGGAGTGGGTCGAAAAGGAGTGGGAGAAGAAGCCGCACGAAGGCGAGACTCCGCTGGGGGTCGCCGGCGAAGTAGTGGATTCGGCAACCCGCGCCGTGGAGGCGGCGGAAGCCGCGCAACCCTTCGTCACCCGGAATCGGGAAGAGTTCCTGCGGTTCCTGAACGACATGCGCTCGATTCAGACGCTCATGCGATACTACCGGGCGAAAACCCGCTCCGCCGCGCTGGTTCTGCGGTACGGCTACAGTCACGAGGCCGGCGACCTCAACGCGGCGCTGCGGCTGCTGGAAGAGAGTGTCGAAGAGTACAGGAAGCTGGTCTCCCTCACCGACAAGACCTACCGCGAGGCTTGCAGCGTTCACGCCCCCTCGCGCCGGATTCCGTTCCTCGGCCGCCCGGGCAAGTACACGCACTGGCGCGATTGCCTGCCGGAGTATGAAAAGGAGCTGGCGAACTTCCGCCGCAACCTTGCCGACCTGCCCCATACCGATTCGGCGTCTCCAGCCCGGAAAGGGCGGTCATCCCTGGACTGGTTGTTCGAGTAGTGGCGCAAACCATGCCGATCCCCGTCAATGTGGTGTTCAGCCCGAGCTGGTGGCGCCGCCATTACGGCATTTCTTTTGAAGAGCCCTTCTATCTCGACGTCGAAACCCGCATCCGGAACGACGTCCTCATGCGCAGGGCGCTTTTTGAGAGGTTCGGGTTGGAGGAACCCGACCCGCGGCCGCGGCCGATCATCGGCTCGATGCATATCGCCGGAGGATTTGTGCTGCCGGCGCTGCTCGGAGTGCCGATCCGCTTTTCCGAAGACCAGGCCGCCTGGCCGATGCCGCGGAATCTGGATCGTCAGGCAATCCTCTCTCTCCGCGCGGTGGATATTCAGAAAACCTGGCCGATGAGCGTGCTGATCGCCCAGATGGATCGGCTTGAAGAGGACTTCGGATACGTAGTCGGGGATCTGAACACAGCCGGCATCGTCAACACCTCCGTGGAGCTGCGGGGGAACGATCTGTTCCTCGATCTGCTCGAAGATCCCGAGCTGACGGACCACTTGTTTCAGGTCGTCGCGGAGATGCAGGTACGGGTCGGCCAATGCCTGCGAGCCAGGACCGGGACGACTTCGATTGCCGTGAACCGCTCGATCCTCGATGTCGATCCCGCCATCCACCTCACCAGCAACTGTTCGGTCAGCATGATCTCGCCCGCGCTGTACGAGCAGCGGGTCCTCCCGCACGAAATGTACGCGGCGGAGAGACTCGCGCCTTACGGTATTCACCACTGCGGAGGCAATCTCCAGAAGTATGCGCCGGCGTATTCCAGGATGCCGGTGCGCTTCTTCGACGTTGGCTGGGGTTCCGATGCCGGCGAGTGCGCCAGGTTGTTTCCGGATGCATTCCTCAATCTCCGGATGAATCCGGTCCGCCTGCTTCAGAGCGCGCCAACCGAAGTCTACCGCGAGGTGCAGGATCTGCTGCGGTCTTGCGGCAGGCGCAACCAGGTCGGCATGTGCTGTATCAACATGGACGCGGAAACGCCGGACGCGAACGTGAGGGCAATGTTCCAGGCGGCCCGTGACTTCGAAGCGCAGTACCCTGTGTAGCAGCCATCATGTCTGTTCTCAGAGTCTCCCTCATCCTCCCATTTCTCGGCTGCCTGGCCTTCCCGGGTGAGCCCCGAACCGAATTCCGCCTCGAGCAGCAGGACGGAGTCCCACGGGTCCAGATCCGGGCGGCCGGGGAAGTGATTGCCGAATCGCCGCGGGAAGGGTTGTGGTCCATCGCCTGCGATTGGCGCGAGAGCTGGCCGGCCGAGTGGCGGCACGGAAACCCGACATCGGTGGAACCGGTTGGCGAGTGGACCGTCCTGCGCGGCGAATTCCAGGCTTGTGGAGGCGTCTGGAGTCTCGAAGACGCTTACCGGGCGGAAGGACGCGTCGTCCGGGGAGTGCGCCGGTTCACCTGGAAGGGGGCTGCGCCCGCCCCTCGGGTGACGCTCTCCGTCCGTTTCCAGACGCGGGCGGAAAAAGCCAGCGCGCTGCTGCCCGGCATTCTGTACTACGGCAACCCGTCGGGCGCGCGCAGCGGGAGAGTGCCGGTATGGACCGGCAAGCCCGGAGAAGAGGCCATCTTCGAGGAGCATCGTTATCCCATGCCGTTTGCGTACCTGGAATTGCAGGATGGCGCGAAGATTCGGGGTGTGGCGTTGCACAGCCTTCCCTCTCCGGCTCCCTATGGAAACCTGAGGGACCAGTGGTGGTCCCTGGGCGTGACTTCGCAAGAGGGGAGTCGGGAAATCGTTCTGCTTTCCGGACCTTGCGCCGCGAATGGGAAGCGAAGTTCGATCAAGGCGTACCAGCGGCAATTCGCTCCTTACGACAATGCCTATCTCAATGTGCCGCCCGGCGCGGTAATTGAGAAGACGTTCTTTCTCGAGGCCTTCCCGGTGGACAGGGAGGGCGCGGGGTTCCAGCGTCCCGTCCGGACATCGCTGGAGCTGTTTTCTCCGTACGATACCGGCGGCCTGCCGGAGTTTGCGGAGATCGTCCGGGCGAAATACCGCTATGCGAATTCGCGCTGGTACGAGAAGGGCGACATCGCGGGCTTCAGGAAGTATCAAGACCGGAACCAGTTTGTGATGGGGTGGACCGGCCAGGCGGAGGCTCTCGGTTACGCCTTGCCTGCGCTCGCCGACGGGCTGGGCGACCCGGGCGCCCTGAAGAAGGCGCAGTTGTCTCTCGACTTCCTCTCCACGGCCGAGTTCTACGACGGTGGATTCCACAACTGGTACGACATCGACACCGGCAGGTGGAGTGGGGAGGAGCTCCTCAACCAGGGGCAGGCGATGCTCTCAATCGCCAGAGCCATCCAGGTGGGCCGGCGGAAAGGACTGAACACGGCTCGCTGGGAGGGCTTCCTCCGGAAGGCGGCCGACCTCCACTCGGCACGAATCCTGGCCCCGGGTTGGCGTCCCGTCTCGACCAACGAAGCCGCCTTCATCGCTCCGCTGGTAATGGCCTTCGAACTGTTCCAGGCGGAGAGCTACCGGGCGGCAGCGTTGAAAGCGGGCGAGCACTACGCCAGCCGGCATCTCTCCATGCGCGAGCCGTACTGGGGCGGTACGCTGGACGCCCGGTGCGAAGACAAGGAGGGCGTGGCGGCGGCTTTCCAAGGGTTCCTGGCGCTCTATGAAATGACGCATCGCCCGGAGCACCTGGAATGGGCCAGGCACGCCTGCGACGTGGCGCTGACCTACGTTGTCGTTTGGGATATCGATCTGCCCGCGGGCCGGCTGCGCGATCACATGTTCCGCACGCGCGGCTGGACCGCGGTTTCGTCGCAAAACCAGCACCTGGATGTGTGGGGAACCATCCTGGCGCCCGACATCTACCGCCTCGGCCAGATCGACCAGCGCCAAGACCTCCAGCGCCTGGCGATCGTGATGTATCGCACCTGCGGGCAGTTGATCGACGCCTACGGCAGCCAGGGCGAGCAGATGGAACACACCAACTACCTCCAGCGGAGCTGGCCCGCGGGCGTCGAGGCACTTCGCGGCGGCTACAACGAAGCCTGGACCGTCTTCTGGATCACGGCCCACTTCCTGACCGGCGCCGCGCGGTTCCAGGAGCTTGGCGTTCCGATCTGGCGCCAGCCCCAATAGCGCTCAGACAGGAAAAGAGCCGCCTACACACCGCGGTGCGCGGGCGGCTCTTTTCCGTCGCGCGCCTGTCCGCCGGAGGCGGGCCGCCGCGCGGTTAGCGCCTCAGTAGTCCATGTCCCCGCCGTGGCCGCCGGGCATGGACGAGGCCGGCTTCTTCTCCGGAATCTCGGCCACCAGCGCCTCGGTGGTCAGCATCAGCGCCGCGACCGAAGAGGCGTTCTGGAGCGCCGTGCGGGTCACCTTGGTCGGGTCGATCACGCCCGATACCACCAGGTCTTCGTACTCGCCGGTCTCGGCGTTAAAGCCGAAGTTCGGGTTCTCGTTGGTGCGCACGCGCTCGGCCACAATGGCGCCCTCAAATCCGGCGTTGGCCACGATCTGCCGCAACGGCTCTTCGCAGGCCCGTTTCACGATGTCCACGCCGACCTGCTCGTCGCCGCCCAGCTTCAGCCCGGCCAACGCTACGCCGCCTCGCAGCAACGCCACACCGCCGCCGGGCACGATGCCTTCCTCGACCGCCGCCCGCGTCGCGTGCAGCGCGTCTTCCACCCGGGCCTTCTTCTCCTTCATCTCGGTCTCGGTGGCCGCGCCCACCCGGACCACCGCCACGCCGCCGGCCAGCTTCGCCAGCCGCTCCTGCAACTTCTCGCGGTCGTAATCCGAAGTGGTCTCCTCGATCTGCGCGCGCAACTGCTTGATCCGGCCC
>Ga0187878_1000684_pt1 | contig 36739 bp, 37 predicted proteins | sample June2016WEW_17_1_FD_132979 | JGI IMG/M metagenome (GOLD analysis project Ga0187878, IMG submission 132979) | Peatland microbial communities from SPRUCE experiment site at the Marcell Experimental Forest, Minnesota, USA - June2016WEW_17_150 | ecosystem: Environmental > Terrestrial > Soil >... | reverse complement strand
GAGTCCTCGATTTGACGGGCTGTTTCTCAGATGCCTGCCTTAAGTTTGTTCGTAACACATTCCCGATACTGACATCTGAGAAGATGGGCAAGGCTTAATGTACGGATTGGCTCACCGTATGCGCGGTGCCGGGGTGGCTCAGCTGGTAGAGCGCCAGCGAGAGTCAGATTGGCGAAACTCATAATCTGGAGAGCATAGGGCCCAGAAGTCGGGGGTTCGATCCCCCCTCCCGGCACCACCCGTATTCATCGTATGGAGCAAGCGATTTTTCGAAGGCTACCAACACGAGTTATTTGGTTTCGAGCACCTTGACTTTGCCATCTTTTAGCCCGATGTAGACGCGATCTGTTAGGTCAAGGAAGAGCCCCGTTTCCACAAGGCCTGGGATCGACTTCAGTCGACAATCCAGCGCGTGGGCGTCTTTGATGGGACCAAAATCCACGTCAATCACGAAGTTACCGTTGTCTGTCATGACTGGGCTCGATTCTCTGCTGCGCCTGAGTTCTGGCTTTCCGCCCAACTCAGCGAGTCTCACCATGACTAGTCTTTGTGCGAAGGGGATCACTTCCACGGGAACGGCCTGACCGCTACCGAGCATAGGAGCTATTTTCCTCTCGTCAACCACTATTATCAGCTTCTTCGTCGCGCAGTCTACAATCTTCTCCCTCGTCAGCGCGGCGCCTCCCCCCTTTATGAGATCCAGCGTTTCTGTTTCCACTTGATCAGCCCCGTCCAGTACCAAATCAATCTGTGAGACATCGTTGGGGCTCACAATAGTGAGTCCAGTCTTGGCGATTGCTGCTTCGATCTGCTGAGACGTAGGGATCAGTTTCAGTTCGAGACCTTTCGCTTTTACTAGATTTGCGAGTTCAGGGATCAGAAGTTCGAGGGTAGTTCCGCTTCCTATCCCCACAATGTGTACGTCTCGAACTTCTTCAAGCGCCTTTGCGATTGCTGCCTTCTTAGCTGCCTCGACCCAGCTCAACAATTAGCCCTCTGATTCTATCTGTTCAAGTCTCTCCATGGCCTTTAGGACCTCTTCCTTGATGGCCTCGATCTTCTTTTCGGTCCTTGCCTTAGCTTCTTGCAGTCCTGCTCCCGAGACTTTGAGGCCAGACTGAGGCACAATCTCTGCCTTCCCGTCTGGTGTGGGGACCTGATCGCTTTTGGATTGAGTGGCAATAGAAGGTGCAAACGTGGCACCTGACCGCAGATCTGCAAGCTTCTTCTCTATCTCCGAAATCTTCGTGCGGTAACTGAGCAAGAGCTCCTTCTTTGCTGATTCCAGGTCGAATGTGTCCACGATTCGCTGATGTTCAGAAATTCGTGACTCGAGCGCTTTCAAGTCCGAGGAATACTTGTCGAGAAGGCGATCACGTTCGTCGCGGGTTATGATCCTCTGTATCTCTGATTCGTAGATGGTGGTGAGCGCGGTTCCAATAATGTCTCGCTCCAGTTTTAGGACCTTCAGAATCTCGCGAGAATGGGATGCGTCGGACTCCGTGACCGAATTTTCAATCTCGACGTTAGGCACCACGGCTTCGTCTGGTGCATTCTGCCTTGGCTTCTTCCTCCAAAAGACCAGAGAGACGAGGAAGGGAAGAAGTCGCGGCAGCATCGAGCTGGTCACGAATCGCCCTCTTCTGAGACGCTTATCAGAATGGGGTGACGTTATAAATGCGCTTGCTGTGCAGATGGGCATCTGCTTCCTATCACTGGGCAAATCCTTACGGATTGTCAACATTCGGTCGGAATATCTTGGGAAAGCAGATCGGTCACCCCTTTATCTCCAGGCGCGGTCTTCCCGATATTGATCGATTTGCAGACACACCAAGCGAGGCAGCCCCGGTAAGCCGGAGGGGACTGAGCAATCAGATGAAAGACCCCATATGCGGAATGTACGTCGACGAACATACAGCGAAGATAAAGAAGACCATCAGAGGCACGACATACTACTTCTGCAGTGAGAGTTGCCTCAGGCAATTCGAGAAACCTGAGGTCGAATTGCGTAGGCTCAAGACCCTCGTGTCGATAGGAGTAATCCTGACCCTTCCTACCATGATATTGACCTATATCCCAGCCCTCCCGCAAACACTGAACAACTATCTTCTGCTTCTGTTGAGCGCCCCTGTGCAGTTCGGCGTGGGCCTCCGATTCTATAGAGGAATGCATGATGCGCTGAGGAACCGCATGGGAAACATGGACACGCTCATAGCGATAGGAACGACCGCAGCATGGATCTACAGCTTCATCGTGACTGTGCAGCCTTCAGCATTCCCTTCGAATGCAGTGTATTTCGACACATCTGTCTTGATCATAACGCTCGTCTTGCTGGGGAATACGCTTGAGTATATGAGCAAAGGCAAGGCTTCCGAAGCTGTAAGGAAGCTGCTGGATCTTCAGTCTAGGACTGCACGAATTGTACGCGATGGCAATGAGATAGACGTTCCCGTTGAGGAAGTGCAGGTTGGCGACGTATTCGTCGTCCGACCAGGCGAGAGAGTACCCGTTGACGGAGTAGTGCTTGAGGGCCACACATCGATCGACCAGTCAATGATCACAGGGGAGAGCATGCCAATCGAGAAGAAAGTTGCTGACCAAGTGATTGGAGGCACCATCAACAAGACCGGTTTCGTGCGAGCCAGAGCAGAGAAGGTCGGAACAGACACTGTTCTCTCTAAGATCGTCCAACTCGTGGAGGAGGCACAAATGGCAAGAGCCCCAATCCAAAGACTGGCTGACAGGATTTCCGGGTACTTCGTGCCCGCGGTGTTGATGATTGCCACCATTTCAGCGCTGGCTTGGTACTTCGTCGGGCATATTGGATTGAATTTCGCCATGCTGGCCTTCGTCTCGGTCGTGATAATAGCTTGCCCCTGTGCGCTAGGGATTGCGACCCCTGCAGCTGTCATGGTTGGAACCGCCAAAGGAGCAGAACAAGGCATACTGATCAAGGGCGGCGAACATCTCGAATCCGCACAGAAAGTGGACACGGTCGTATTCGATAAGACCGGGACTCTGACACGAGGTGAACCTACTGTTACTGACATCGTTGCCTTCCGAGGATTTCAGAAGGAAGACGTGCTGCGATATGCAGCGGTGGCTGAGAGGAGGTCAGAACACTCGCTGGGCGAAGCGGTTCGGTCCGAAGCCCGTCGGATGGGGTTGCAGTTTTCTGAACCTGAATCGTTCGAAGCAGTTCCGGGAATGGGGGTTAGGTGCCGTTATGATGGGCACGATATCACGTTTGGGAACACGACACTCATGTCCGACTCCGGCGATACCTTGTCTGTCGAGGCTGAGAGACAGATCTCGACTCTTGAAGAACAGGGCAAGACGGCGATGATTCTCTCAGTCGACAAGAGCATCGTTGGCTTGATCGGGGTTGCGGATACTATCAAAGAACACTCAGCCCAGGCGGTCAAGCAACTCAAGGAAATGGGTATTCAAGTCATCATGGTGACTGGTGATAACGACAAAACGGCCCGTGCGATCGGGGAAAAACTCGGAATTGAACGAGTGCTTTCAGAGGTACTCCCCCATCAGAAAGAACGAGTCGTCAGAGAGATTCAACACGAGGGTAGGCGCGTCGCTATGGTAGGTGATGGAGTGAACGATGCCCCCGCATTAGCCGCAGCTGATGTTGGGATCGCGATCGGAAGCGGGACTGATGTGGCAGTTGAGACCGGTGGAATAGTCCTAATCCGAGACGATCCGAGAGACGTTGTCACCGCGATCCAGCTGAGCAAGCGGACAATGCAGAAGATCAAACAGAATCTCTTCTGGGCTTTCGCGTATAATGCTATCCTGATACCTGTCGCAGCGGGAGCGCTCGTTCCATTTCTGGGCGCGGGAATGTACGATTACCTTCCATTTCTTGCAGCGGGAGCGATGGCATTCAGCTCGGTTACCGTGGTTGGCAACTCCCTTCTCCTTTCGCGCTTCAACCCTGTGACGCATACGTAGCGTCCTTGCGAGACTAGCAGACGCCGGGTTCTTGAGCAGTCTAGTCCTTGCGTTCCAGCGAGAGCTTCGTGATTTTTCCGCCGTATCTCTCCTTGTATTCAGTCAGGCATGGTTTGCAGCAGAAGTATCGGTTTCGATCTCCGACGAGAAGCGTGACTGGGTCACCATGAATCTCCTGCCCACACGTATCACAAGTGAGCCTGACGAACTGACCCGGTCGGACGGCAACGTTCGGTTCATCCTTCACGACACGTGCTACCACATTGTAGGTGAGAGATGACACATTCGGTATCGACGAGATCGTCGACGACAAGAGCGTTTGAAGTTGATCCAGGCTGGCCGTAAACACGGTGAAGAGCACGTTGTGCTCGCCGGTCATTCCATAGACATTGCGAATCTCCGGAACCTTTGCCAGAGCGGTCAGGACTTCATCGGTCTTTCCAGGCTCCACCTTCGCCGTCGCTACCGCGAAGAGGCCATTCATTATCTTAGAAGCATCAATTATGGGCGCGATCTTCCTGATGAAACCCATGTCGAGCATCTTCTTAAGTCGACTCTCAACGGTGGGCGTGCTCACGCCTGCTGTGCGGGCGATATCCCTGAGCGAACGCCTACCATCTTCCTCAAGCGCAGTGAGAATATGATAATCAGTATCATCGATTCGATTTGTCAAGTCTCATGCCCGACTATCCTGAGCGCTGGTAGCATTAAAAGAGTTCTTGGAATCTGCCCAGTAGCCATAATATCCTGCTTTCCGACGCTTCGCAAGAATCAGGGCTGAAGACCATATTCTAGAGCCCCCATGGACCATGCTGAGGTACGACGATCACAATCGCTGAGCTCAGGAAGATCACTACTAGCACGACAAGAGCAGCGAAGTAATAGTCGAACCTATGCATTTCCACGTCTCTAAGGTAGGTCTTCTTCGCTTTCGATGAGAACCCGCGGGCCTCTAGAGCGATTGACCTTCTGTAGGCCTCCTCGATTGCCCCCATGAGGACAGGCGTAATGAGTGGAACATACGCTTTCAGTCTTTGAAGCACGCCGACGTTCTCAAGTCTGAGTCCTCTGGACATTTGGGCCTGTTTCACGGCCTGCAGTCTTGACTCTATCGTCGGAACGATTTGCAAGGTTGAGAATAGAGGATATGCTATTCTCAGGGGCAGCCCCAGCTTCTGCATCGACGCCATGAGATCCCCCGGATGGGTCGTCAGAGTAAGCAGATATCCTCCTCCAAAGACCGCGAGAAGACGCGCCAACAGAACGCCCGCGAAGACTAGCCCCTCCCGCTTGAAGTAAAGCCATGGAAGTATGAATAGGACGGGTGTCTTTCCAGCTGGATTGAACAGTCCCTGGATAAGGAAAACTGGTATGAACACTGGAAGTATCACCTTAGTCAGATTCTTGATGTACAGCGATGATACTTTTGCCGCCAAGGAAAGAACGACGGTAATCGAGAACATTGCAAGACAAACTAGGATACTACTTGTAACAATCGCTGGAAGCGCGACTGCAATCCACATAGCGGCCTTGGTTCTCGGGTCAAGTCGGTGAATGGGTGAAAAACCGGGAACAAAGGAAATCCGAATGGACACCAGTAACCTGTCCTATCGCCTCATCGTCTTGATGAAATGAGGGGGCACTCTCGTGTAGATCAACCATGCGATAAAGAACGTTATGATCTTGTCCGCGATGTCCGAGATAAACTCCGCCGCCATTGAAGCTGGGAAGACCTGCCATCCACCGGCCATGAAGCCTGCAAAGATAGCGTCAACCCATGCCTTGCCTGTAGATCCTCCCCAGAGGGACACGTTAAGGGGTGTTGAAGTTAGCGTTGCCACGACGGCAAGCACAATGCCGATAGCAAGAATTCTTCCTACCTGCGAGGCGTTTGTTTCTTTCCTAACAAGCCCCAGCAACGCGCAGACGCCAGCAATGAACCCAATCGCAGCATTGACAATCGCATAAGGTAGAGCAAATGGGTCGAAAGTAACCCACTTGAAGATGTTCGTCAAGGCTCCGACGACCAACCCGTTGAAGGGACCAATGATTATCCCTGCGAGCATTGAACCCAGTGTGTCCGCCCAGATCGGCGTTCCAGCGGCCAAGTAAGAGGAGGCGATGTTGATGCCGATCATTAATGGGATCATGGCGATTCCGAACGTGGAAAACTCTATTTTCCATCTAGAGGGCTTCGCTTCTGTCATTCCTGTCACGAGATTAGGGTCGGTTGAGGCGGGTAATAATACTTGCTTGAGTTAGCCTGCCTTCCTCTTCCGCTCAACGAGCACTTCCACCATTTCTTCCACGGTGATGATATCGGACCTTATGCCCTGGGCTGAGAGACTGAGAGCTAGTCTCGTCACTTGCGGTGGGCGTGCTCCCGAGATTTCAAGCTTCGACTGATCCGAAAGTACGCGTTTGGCAGAATCGTGCGCCATGATCATTCCATCGCACATGAGCACCACGTCTTCACAATACCTAGCAACGAACTCCATGTCGTGAGAAATGATCAAGACCGTTTTCCCAACTCGTCTCAGTTGTTGAAGAATCGATCCCAGAAGGCGTAATCCTTGATAGTCTTGTCCAGCATTCGGTTCATCCATTATCACAATGCTTGTGTCCATCGCAAGGACTGAAGCAAGGCACAACATCTTCCTCTGGCCATAGGTCATGCTGTACGGATGCTCTGAGACATACGAGAGCAAGCCAACCATCGAAAGAGATGTTTCGACTTGCCGCTTGATCTGCTCTTCACCCATTCCCAGATTCCTTGGCCCAAACGCCACTTCCTCAAAAACCGAAGATCCGAACAGCTGATCTTCGGGGTTCTGAAAGACGTAGCCCACTTCCCGGGCCATCTGGCTCGCGGACTCCTTTGAAGGATCAACTCCTTGCACCATGAGCTTGCCGGAAGTCGATTTCAGAAGACCATTGAAGTGCCTTGCAAGCGTGGTCTTGCCAGCCCCGTTCTTTCCTATGATCGCAACGATTCTTCCTGTCTCGATCGCAAGGCTCACATCTGTCAGAGCTTCGTGCCCGCTTGGATACCGAAACGTGAGATGCTCCACAGATATGGCGAGAGACACCTACTCAGTCACCCAGGTATTGTCTTCTAATCATCGCTGCTGCTTGACGTTCATCAATGGGGTAGTCCCCTTTCCAGAGGCCTCTTTCGTCGAGTTGGCAAGCTAGCTGTGCCACTTGGCTGGACCTAACTCCTAGTTTCTCAAGATACCTGACCTTCATCAGGAATTCCTGCGGGGTACCAGTGAAGACTATCTTGCCTCTGTCTAGAACAGCAATCCGTTCCGCATGTCGAACCAGTATTTCCGGCTGATTCGAGACTAAGACCGTTGTCATTTGGTATTTCTCGTGAGCGGAACGAACTGCCCGCATCACGGAAACCGCACCCTCGGGATCCAGCAATTCTGTCGGCTCATCGAGTATGAGGATCTGAGGTCTCATTGCGATCACGGTGGCAAGAGAGAGTCTCTGCTGTTCTCCCCCGGACAATTCGAATGGTATCCTCATCTCAAATCCGCTGAGACCAACGAGGCCAAGTGCCTCCGCTATTCTTTCTCGCATCAGGCCCCGTGGCACTCCCATGTTCTGAAGGCCAAATGCGACTTCCTCCTCCACGGTCATTGCGGATCCAGTCAACTGAGAACGGGGATCCTGAAACACGACGCCAACAATACTGGTGATATCGGCGACATCTCTTTCGCGTGTATCAATGCCTCTCACATTCACGGTGCCACGCATCGTGCCTTCCACTACGTTCGGGATGAGGCCGCTCAGTGACAGACAGAGTGTCGACTTGCCTGCCCCTGATGGACCGGATATGCCCAGCAACTCTCTCTCAGCGACTTCTAGCGAGAGCCCGTCTATTGCCCAGTTTTTTGCCGAGAAATAACGGAACGCTAGGCCGGACACAGTGATCGCATTGGCACTCATCGTGTTGGTCCCTTGGCTTTGGCTCCATAAACAGAGGCCTGAGTTAGATAAAACCAGATTCGTCTCTGGGAGTAACTCCAGGTGGGACAATTGGCAGGATAGGAAACTGCGCGAGACCGTGAGCAGAAACACCTATTTCATCAATGAGAGACGATTCGAGTGAAACGTCGACAGGGAGGCAAATGAGCAGTTGGGGGACACTCTGCAGTATCATGTCAAATGCATGAAAGGAGATGTAGCGCGGTATGTTCTGTTGCCCGGGGACCCCGCCCGAGTGAAGGTAATAGCATCACTATGGGATGAATCACGCAAGGTGGCCGAGAACCGTCAGTATGTCACCTACACGGGAAAGGTCTCTGGCATAAATGTCTCGACAACATCGACTGGAATTGGCGGCCCATCTGCTGCGATTGCGGTGGAGGAGCTGGCGAGATGTGGCGCTGACACTTTCATACGCGTCGGAACATGCGGAGGATACCAGAAAGATCAGAAGATCGGCGATATAGCAATCGCCACCGGCGCGGTCCGATGGGAGGGAACCACTCGACAGTACGTCCCCATCGAGTACCCGGCTTTCAGCACACCAGAGATTGTCATGGCGCTTGTTGAGGCCGCCGAGAGAGTTGGCGTAAACTACCATGTCGGCATAACCAAGTCCGGGGACAGCCTCTACGCGGGCATGGCGTTTGGAGGGTACCAGCAGAGTTGGATGAAGAACGTAGAAGCGGACTTCATACGATCAAACGTCGTCAGCGCAGAGATGGAAGCGTCAACGATATTCACTCTCGCGAGCCTGTTCCACCTACGGGCAGGCTCGGTTTGCTCAATCATTGATCTTGTGATGGCGGACAACGAACAGAAGCCTGTTCATGACTTGTCGGTCGAAGAGGCTTTTCAGCCCAAACCAGAATTCATTCTCAGATCCTGCCGATGCGCCGTCGAAGCCGTCAAGATACTTGACAAGTGGGATCGTGACAAGCAAGCCAAAGGTAAGAAGAACTGGTTTCCCTCGCTAAGCTACGTACCGCGCAGCTAGCATGCAGAGTCACCCAACGAATTCAAGGTGAACGGCGAAAGGCCTGTAGGAACCGTTTGACCGCGGCCGCCTTTGCTTCGAAGTCTCGAAACGACCAACCTGGATAAGGTCTATGGGTCGTTGTCAACACTAATCGCTCTGGCCCCACTGCTTCAATTACCTGTTTGACAGTTTCGACAAGTTCGTCTGCTGACACCTGAGGATTGCATAAGAGATCCACCGGAATGCCTGTGAAGAAGACTGTACGCGGCAATAGTCGCCTCACCGCCGCTAGAGCAGATGCCCAATCGAGAGAATCTGCCAAAGTCGACTTGGACTTGATGTCGAGTGGATGAAGACCCGAATATCCTTGGGTGAGCTCGGCCAGATACTCTGTGAGATCACCGTCGCTGTGCAGAACTGAGTACTTTCCTCTTTGGATGATCGCTTGTCCTAGTTCGACTTGTCGCTGAACGATCGTTCGGGTGAAGTCTGGCCTGTAGACTGATCCTGCATAGCTGCAGAAGTCGTCTGCTATTCTGACCGAATCGATCGCATCATATTCAGTGGCCCGTTTGACAACCTCAAGAAGAAGTCTGAAGAACCGCGCGTGGATATTCTCTGCCTTCCGACGATCCAATAGAGTAAGCACCGAGAAATCGAATTCATGTGATACCTGATCTAGCCTGCTTCCCTGGGGGGTCTTGCCGGTGCTACACGAGTACTCCGAGTACTCGCTAGGTCCCAAGATCTCAAGCTGAAACGATTTCGTTTGATCCACCCTAAGTGTATCGGCCACAATCTCATCCATCTCTGTGATGAGATCATCAGGAGTGGGCCACTCGTATGCGTCTGGTTGAATCCTCTCGCGCCATTCCCGACGGGTCTCTGCACCCCTCTTGAAAGGACCGCCTTTCTCTAGAAAATTCAGGCCTTCGAACCAGCATCGAACGCCTACTACGTCACCCATCTCCGCTTCGAGCCTTGGATCGGCAAGCCAGAAGTAGAGCGGGATCCTAGCTGCTCTTCCCTGCATAGCTTCCAGAAGCAAAGCTCTAGAGCTCATGAACTACATCTCACAGGTCGCTGACATCGAACCCTCTGCTATGGACGCTCATGCGAAATGGGTTAGCCTTGCTTACGTAGTAGATAACCGACCAGTATTTCCGGCTGATCATGAGGATTTCGACTCACCTGTCTTTATCTGATGCTGGATCAACTAGTTTCGAGGTGACGCCGTTGGTCAAAGTCGTTGTGGCTGGTGGCATAAACTGGGATACCAACCTCTTCGTAAAGAGGTTTCCCAGACCCGGCGAAGAGATTCCGGTCGCTCGAATTACGGGAGTGCCCGGCGGAAAAGCGGGAAACGTGTCGGTGGCTGCGGCTAGACTCCTCGGGTCTGGCCAAGTTGGAATCATTGGCGCACTTGGCTCAGACGACATCGCAGATAAACAGATACGTCTTTTCGAGAACGAGGGAGTCGAGACTTCCGCAATTGGACGCAAGGCCAATGCAGAATCAGGACAGGCTTACATCATTACCGAGGAATCCGGGGAGAACATAATCCACACTTACTTTGGAGCCAATAGGATGCTGGAGCCGACGGATGTTTTCCGCACCGAAGTCAGAGAAATGATACGATCCGCGGCAATTGCCGTCATAACGGATCCACCTCAACTCGCTGTGGAGACGGTAGCTGAAATAGCCCATGAAGCTGGGAGACTCGTGGCCTGGGATCCTGGCGTGAGGGCAGAAGCGGGCATGGAAAAACTCCGGCGCGCCCTTCTCTGCACAAGCTACCTATTCCTGAACGAGGCTGAGGTCGAATATATGACCGGGGTCAGGGAACCTGAAGAAGCAGCAAAACGCCTCTTGGCGATCAACCCGGAGATGACTGCAATCTTGAAGTCCGGCAAGGAAGGATTCAAGGTGTTCGGACCGAAGGCAACGATTCGAATTCCGGGAATCGATCTCTCAGAATGGGGATTGAGAGTCGTGAACACTGTCGGGTGTGGTGATGCCTTTCTAGGAGCATTCTCGGCAGCAAAGGCATTGAAGCTCAGCGATGAAGAAGCTCTAAATTGGGCAAACTGGGGAGGCGCGTTGAAAGCCACCAAGTCCGAGACTAGAGGCTCGCCGACGAGAGGCGAGCTTGAGGAATGGATATCGAGAACTGCGAGTTGTCCCAAGAGCTGATATTCGCTGGCAGACCGGCGTGCTCCACAGACAAGTCGAACCTCCTCATTCACCAGAAACTTGGAGGTTGTGGAGCCCCGGGCGGGCTTTGAACCCGCGACCTTTGCCTCTACGTGAGCGCTCAACAGAGGCGCTCGTACCAAGGCAACGCTTTCAGTTGTTGCTCGACATCTACCAGGCTGAGCCACCGGGGCCGCGGTGGAGTCAGAGCGATCTTCTAATAAAGTTTCGACCGGGAAGGACAGGCCATTTTCATTAACATATTGCTGCAACCTTTGGCGCCCGAAATGACAAGAACGTGCGCACATCGTCACTCTCCGGGGTCCCATTACTCAAGCAGAGGTTTGTGCATTCTCTGTTCGCCAATCGCTTTTACCAAACGTTTAAGACTGCTCTCCTACGGTCATGTTGTCAACGAATCATAAAGGAGGAAGAATGAATATTGGTTAAGCGATGTCCATCATGCGGATACAACAACAGAGATGACGCCGTCTTCTGCTCAAGCTGCGGCTCTTCACTTGCTGCTGGGGCACCAATGATGAAACCAGTGCCGTCAGTTCGAGTTGTGACGCCCGTGACGCAAGGGGTGCCAACCAGGGTACCGGCACCGGGTATGTGCTTCTACCACCCAAGCCTACCAGCCGTATACATATGCAACCGCTGTGGTCGAGCTATCTGCCGTGACGACTCGAAGTCTTACATGGATCTAATCCTCTGCCCACAATGCTACGCAGGAATTGTGCCACCAATGGCTATGGCTCCTCAAGGTGCACAAGGCCTAACGGGTATGCAAGGTATGCAAGGTATGCAGGGTCCACCAGGTCCACCAGGTCCACCAGGTCAACCAGGATACGCGCCAGCAATACAATACGCGCCAGCACCACAATACGCGCCAGCACCACAATACGCGCCAGCACCACAATACGCGCCAGCACCACAATACGCGCCAGCACCAGCCTATGCGCCAATGCCAGGACCAATGTACGGTCCATTTGGACCCGGTCCTATGGGACCTGCAAGGTCCCTCTGGGCATTCATCATCTCGCTCGTTGCAGGAATACTGGTACTATTGAACGCTGGAATGCTGCTTGCGTGGCAGTTCTATGGCGGAACTTTCCTTTGGGCTAACATATTCTTCTGGATCTGCAAGATCGACGGGTACGCGTGCCCGCTACCTTCAGGATCCACAGCGACAGGCAACATCACATTCGTGCTCGGAGCAATCATAGGCTTGATCATGATCGTCGCTTCGATCATGATGATCCTAGGATACGGCACAATCGGCAGCATCGTCATGTTCCCACTAGCCATCTTCAGCCTAATCATAGGCGGCGGCTTCATAGCAGGCTTCATCCTAGGAATCATCGGCGCCATACTAGCCATGATAGGGCGATAGTCCTCAACTCACCCCAAGTTTTTTTTAACTTAATATCCGTCTGGTCGTGTATTCCGTGTCGCATGTGGCGATCTCCGGCCAAGTAATCGAGAAAGTGGTCATGGAGGCGAGAGAGCACCCGGACGAACAGGTCGTCGGCGTATTGCTCGGCGGGCAGTCCGGCGGCAACATTGTCGTTGAGGACGCGGTTACTGGACCTTTCGAGGCTGACGCCACAAGGGCGACTCTGACCGGAGATTCGATTGCGAGAATTGCGGATGATATAGTAAACAAGAGAATAAGAGGTAGTATCGTGGGTTGGTACCATTCCCATGTCCGTGGTGGCGTCTTCATGTCGGAGACGGATGTGGAGACTCAACTCAAACTCCAACAGTTTTCCCCATTGGTGACGGCTATGGTCATTGATTCGCAGACCGGGCAATCAGGCTTCTTTAGAGCTGACGCCAAGACGAAGGAGTCGATACCTGTACCTTCACAGAACGCCGGCACAGCGGTAACAACACCTGCGCCCGCACCTTACGTGGTTGAGCAAGCGACCGCACCTTACGTGGTTGAGCAAGCGATGTACCCGCAAGCTCCAACACCGCCCGCCCCGGCGCCAGTATCGGTTCGTACAATATTGCTCGTGGTGATTCTCATCACGCTGGCGGTGATTGGTGGCATTGCTGCACTAGCATACTATCGACCATTGGGTGGTGGTACCACAACCCTCACGATAACTCACAATCCCCCGGCACCACCGTTCACGATCGGGAATCCTATCACTTTCGATGCAAACGTCACCGGCTCTAACTTGCTGAACGTTACGCTGTCGTACAGGATCGTCGAATCCGCTCCCCAGCAAGGCGGAGTGATCGTTGGAGACTTGGTTAATGTGCCCATGCTTCTGAAGGCCGCGTGTTCAACCTCCTCCACTTGCACGTACTCGTACACCGTACCATCATCTGAGGTGTCCGGTCTCTACATTCAGTACTATATTTCGGCTTTCGATACTGCCTCCCCCCCTAACGTGGTTCGCACTGACGTTTACACTCTAGACGTGGGAGACTTCATTTGGCATGATGACAAGACCGAGATAACTGTTCTTCGACAAATCGAGAGCAGCGTGACACTTCCCCTAGATTCAATTCACAGCTTCACTGATCCTGTGACGATCAGAATCGTCACTCAACCACCGTTAGGAGTGAGGGTAGTTCCAGCTAGCGTGCAGGTTCGGCCGCCGAACTCGGCTGTCCTCACGATAACTAGCACTGACACGGCACAGATCACTAGCAAGTACGACATTGAGATCGATGCTGTCTACATCATTCACGCCGTGCAGATCATACGCTCCACCGTACTCGAACTGACCGTGACTGATGTCGACATCGCTGTCTCGCCAACCTATCAGAAGACCCTGCGCTGCTATTCTGGTGAAAGCTGTGATGAATCGAATTATCACGCAGTGTACACTGTGACACTCACAGTCTACGAGGGCTTCACTTCTCCGAGCGGAGTCAACATCGTCCTGACTGGGCTTCCTGACAAAGCATATTATCAAATTCTACTGCTCGACCACAAGATTGCCGCGGATGGGACGGAGACATTGACCTACAATCTCGAAATCCGCGCTCACTCAGATGCCATTGTGGATAAGTACCTCTTCTCAGTGGTGGTCAAGGCGGGAACCATCACACATAGTGTGGATAATCTCCAATTCGAGATCGTGGACTAACTGGCAGCTTTGATCGCTTACTGGAGGTGAGAGAAGAACTTGAAGCTCTTCGTTCAAGCACCCATCGGACCACAAACAGGCTTGGCTGAGATCGATGTCATTCCAGACCATACAATCGGAGAGATCAAACAGCAAGTGTGCACCTCTTTTGGAGTAGACTCTATGACGGTCGCGTTGATGTATGGTGGAATCATACTGGATGAGTCGAGCACGGTCAGCAAGGCCGGGATTCCCGAGAACGCGCAACTGGCACTCATGCCTTACAACATCATCGGTGGCACCTGAAGGTGAATGTCCCGCTTCTCTACAAGGAGAAGAATTTCACAAACCACCAGTTTCCAACAGTGACGGCGCTGAACGATCCCCCCACGGCATATGAGGGTATGCTAAGGTGTGAGAAGGGGGAGGTTAGGACACTCGCCGAGAAGGGGATCTGGCCCTTCACTGAGTATGTTGACTGGAACAGGTTTAGACTCGAACTCCCTGATGATTATCCCTTGAAACCTCCTAGGGCGATGTGGGTCTCCGAAATATCCCATCCGAACATCGTCCCAAAGGTCATGAATGCCGTTTGCGTTTCAATCCTTGGGGAGAACTGGCGCCCCGACCTGAAGCTTGTGTCTGTTGTAAACGCGCTCTACTACCTCCTGTCTGATCCGAACCCGGACAATGTGTTCGATCACCCCAACTGCTTGAAAGCGGCGAGTGTCTGCCGATCGTATGGATTTCCCAGAATGACCAAGCGGAAGACTTCGCAGCACGACGATCTTCTCCGATTCAACATCGTTCCTATCCCTCAGGCTCGACCGAGAGAGTCAACGCCTCCGGGAGACGTAATACGTTTTCGAATCCTTGACAGGGAGCGAAAGGAACACTAGTTGAAAGCATATCTCTCGATGCCGTCTGTCTGCAATATAGAACTCAGTGTTCCCTCCACCGCAACCATAGGTTTCGTCAAGAGGAAGGCCTGCCAGAAGCTAGGCATCGAACCTGACCTTACGAGCATCATTCATGACGGAACACGAATTGAAGACAATCGAAGACTCAGCACCCTACATCTCAAGCGGAAACCCCTCACGATAGATTACCTCTGGGCCCGCCATCTAATACTCTGGGGACCGGAAGGGCAGAAGCGACTGAGAGAAGCAACAGTACTCGTAGCTGGGGCCGGGGCAATTGGCAATGAGGTTTCGAAGAACCTCGCGATGCTAGGCATCAAGCGCCTCTTGATTGTTGATAATGACATCGTCGAGCTTTCAAATACGAGTCGAATGATCTTCTTCGACCGCAAGAGCCAAGGCTTGAACAAAGCGCGAGTACTGGCGCGGGGAATCACCTCCAAGTTTCCTTATGTCGAAGCAATAGCGTGGACGGGGAGTCTCGAAGACCTTCCACTCGAACACTTGCTCAGCGCTGATGTGATAGTCTGCGGCTTGGACAATGTCATCTCTAGGATATACCTCTCACAGGTCTCAAGAAGATACTCCATTCCGATGATAGACGGGGGGATCGTTGGATATCGCGGGCGCGTCCAAGTATATGTTCCCCCGAACATGCCATGCCCACTTTGTACGTATCCATCAGGCCAGTACGGCCGCATCGCGGGACTGAGGAACCCCTGCGATGGACCGGCAGAAGAAACGAAGGTTCCATCGTTGCCGACAACGATCTCTTTGGTATCTTCCATCCAATGCCAGGAGGCGGTGAAACTGATCGTTGGGCACCAAAGCTACTTGAAGAATGGCATGTGGCCGAAAGAGACCGGGGAACCGCTGAAAGGGATACTGATGATCGACTTGCAGTACAACCGCTACAGCCTCATGGATGTCAAGCGGAGCAAGAACTGCGTCGTATGCGGAGACAACGGGTTGGTACAGAAGCCTGTAACGATTCTAACGATCCCGGTGAAGGACCTCCACGACTCAACCTCCCAACTGCATCATATCGTCGCCCATGAGATGAAACTCGCGGAGCAGCAAATCATGCTCTTCTCGCAACGACGCAACAAGACAGCGAGGATCGAGAAGAAGCGGTCTCTTCGAAGATTACACATCGGAGCGGGGAACATAGTCACCGCGGTTGCACAGAATGGAGCCGACTACACTGAGGCGGTAGTCAGACTCTCAAGATCATAGGCCCCCGCTAGATCATGCGTCCTCATGATGGCGAACGACCCATGAATGATCATGACTGACCGCAGCAATGGTTATTACATCACCGAGATGGTATCAAACTAGGTCTGGACAATGCGACAGTGTTTATCCTGTGGAAGCAAGAACGCTGATGACGCAACGTTCTGCAGCATGTGTGGGAGCTCCTTTGCCCAACAATCCATGCAGCCAGTAGGCAGCATCACAAAGCCTACTCCCGTTGTCAGGACAATCACTCCACTGGCTCAGACAGCTCCATGGCCTTCTCCTCCGGTGGCTCGACCACAAACGACTGTCGGATCCTGCTTCTATCACCCTGAACTCCCAGCATCGTGCGTCTGCGCGAAGTGCGAGAGGCAGATATGTTTCTCCTGTGCGAGGCCCTACGGCCAACTAGCGATATGCCCACAGTGTTACTGGACGATTGCGCCGCGTGCCGGTGCATGGCAACAGAGACGCTGAAGACGCTCTTATCTACCCTAGTCGTCCTTTTCTCTTCAGTCGCTCCGTGGACAGCCGCAGTTCCTCAACTGAGAAACCGAGTTCCCTAGAAGCTTGGCTAAGCGATATCTCGCCGCCTCGTTTCACAATATAGTCATAAACCCGATTGTCAAGCTTCTCCACCTCGGGAGCGGCTGATGTCTGCCCTCGCACCTGAACAGCCCCACATGCTTGACAGATAGCAGCTGTGCTCGGAATCCCAGCACCGCACTTCTGACAAAAGACCAATGAAACCTGAGCGGTAGCGCCCGGGGATGCAATCTTGCGTCTTCCCAATCCGGACCTGAACGATAGTCGCAGTCTTCCAAGAGAGGCGGGCCGCTTCACGATGATGAACATTACAACCGCGAATACAGCCACTGCGGACCCCAGGGCAAGAGTGAAAACCCACATCGGCGTGTAGTCGGTCGTCCATTGTGCTTCGACCACATACGGACGATCCATAGTGACTTCAGTCACAGTCGGAGGAAAAGTGTCGATTATATTTGAGGAGTTGAGACGCCATCCCGCAAGAGAGTGCTTCACGAGAAGCTCTGATCCGCTGTAGGCAACTCCAAACTTGGCTTTCTGCCCGCTGGCATACCACCCTGTACCCGTGGGTTCTCCAAGCGGAGAGGTCACGAGTAGGTAGTACTGCGTCTGATATATCAGTCGCACGCTATGCGGTCTGTCCATCAGGACCTCAATAGATGTTCCGGGCTGAGTCATGTTATCAATATTCCACGAGAACCAAGCAAACCGTTGCGCTGGACTCTCGGGGATTGAGATGATCTGAGGGACTGGACCTAGAGCGGCACTCTGACCCGCATCGTACCAAGTTGTATTGGAGAGCACTATTCTCTGCGCAGTCTCTGGAGGATCGAAGACGACGCTTAGCTTGTACTCAGCTTTGTACTTCGCAGTCACAGATTTCGGACCATTCATGTTTATCGATCCGCTGAGGGCAGTGCCTGAGTAGTCCCCGGCCCATCCAACGAAGACTTGACGAGCATCGGTTCCATTTGTTCCCTCTGGCGCGACAAACTCGGCGGTGGAGTCGGCATCGAACCAGAGAGCCGAGGGCGAGAAGACTCCGACCGGGTCAAATGACATCCGAAGATTGTATTGCGTCTTCCATTGTGCGATGGCTCTCTTGGGACTATTCATGATAATAGGATTAGAGGATGTTCCTTGTCCGTAGGCGTCTTGCTGCCACTTGACGAAGAGGTATCTAGTCCCTTCGGACCCGGAAGTCATGTTGGCAGCTAGCCGCGCTTGGACAGTTGTGCCTTCTTTGTACCAATCGCTCCCGGACGGAGAACCATAGAGAGAAACAACTTCGAGATAGTATTGCGTCTCGTAGGCGAAAGTGTGGGGCCCCACGCCGCTAATTGACCAGACGTTGTCCCCACACTGATACCTTGTCCCATTTCCGCCTCCTACGTTCAGGTTGACACTGAGCGTGTGCATCGCGCCAGAAGACAGGTCAAGAGTTTTCGTCTCGCCTGTCGCTATGGTTCCGTTCAACACGCCGTCCAGATAGTACTGGGCTCTTACTCCGACGGGGAGTCCTGTCACCGTGAATGAGGCAGAGTACGTTTGAGCTTCTACGAGCACCGGCGTGAGAGTGAGAAAAACGAAGACCAGCATGCCAACTCCTAAAAGAACCATCCTAGTCTCCGGTGGCATGACGACAGGGCCTCGATAGCTACTCTTGGGCGTGACTGCTAAAATGCATTACACCATCGAATTTGTCATTGTTGTATCAAAATCCTAGGCTAGTCATCAACTACGTTGCCAGATTGATTGCGCTGTTCGATAACACGCACGATCCCAAAACAGCCGACGCCTGTGTTCGAGCGAGAGAAATGACGCCCACGATTGCAGATTCCTGAATCCGTGTCCGTAATGGTCATAACTAGTTACTTGTACCTAGTGGGACATGGTCTCCACTGCTTATGCGCGAGGAAGAAGCAGAGAATACCAAGTGCTCAAAAAGTTGAGGGGCCAGGGTTGGTACTGTAGCAGAAGCGCAGCATCCCATGGGCCTGTGGATGTTTTCGCAGGGAAAGGCAGGATGGTCCGCATGATCCAAGTGAAAAGCGGACGAGCCAGACTGAGGCCTAGCGACAGGGAGGTCCTCAAGCTTTGGGCCGAAGCATATGGAGGCGTGGCTGAGGTCTGGTACTTCGGCAGGCGGATTGGCACCAGAATTGAAGTGATCTGCGACGCTACGACCGGCCCGTGACGTTCTTACATCATATGAATGTCTAGGCAGACTTGGTAACGACAGGGACCCACACTTCTGACCACATGCGCCTTCACATGCTCTCCCGCAACTCCCAACCGTCCAAGCGCTGGCCTAATCTCCAACAATGCCTGCTGACCAGCTTCTGATCTTCGATTTGAGTTAACGAAAACGTAACAATGTACCATGCCACGTTCATTCCTTAGCGCGCTCTTGGCGGTGGGAAGAGACTCGAACGCCAGTTCGGGCAGCGGTAACAAGACTCGGTCGGCGCGTCCCACAAGTGACGCTGCAACTAGGCGATTCGCGTCTCCGCAGATCAGATCTATCCTATCTCGCACTCCATTGAGAACGTTATTCATGTCATGGTAGCGAACAGCGGCCGAGTTGATGTCAAGAGAGTAAATCCTTGACGGGTGCGAGTGCCTCGCGATCATGATTGAGAAGGATCCTACTCCAGCGAAGAAGTTCACGACGCACTCCCCAGTGGAGACGAGGTCCGCTATTCGCTTCCGTTCGCGGCCCAGTCTCGGCGAGAAATAAGTCGTCTCCACGTTCACCCTGTAGCGGCACCCAAACTCGCTGTGCACAGTTTCGGTCCGATCTTCACCCGCCAACCATTCGAGCTTGCGAGTACGGAATTGCGAACTTACTGGAGCAATTTGTTCCAAGACCACTCGGAGATTAGGCGCGAAATCAAGCAAACTCTCTGCGATGCGATGCTTCTTGCCTCGATGTTCATCCGGAATCTTGACGATCGCTATGTCTCCAATAATGTCAACGCCTTTTGTCAGGCGAGCAAGCTCTTGAGCATCCAGATGCCCAATGGCGGACTTTACAAGAAGTCTCATTGCAGAACGCTCTGTGTCATATCTGAGATCTAGCCCTCATGGCAGATCAAGCGAAAGACCTGCCCTATGTGCATCTCGCGCTAGAAGGGCGACCCTGCTTACCGGGTCCTCGGCAAGTAGCTCATATCCTGTGGCTTTGGCTATTTCCTTGGCAAATTCATTGATCTCAGACTGATATGGCATCGCATTGATCGGAAGGCGTTGCTTCGATTCTCCTAGCCAACTGTATCCTTTGAGTTCGATGATGTCCGGGGGAGCTTCCATTGCGAGGTTCGAGTAGCCCACCGGGTCATGCATGTTCTGCCCCTTCACTAGAGTGAGCCTCACGATCGTTCGCGCGTGCTTGAAGCGATCCATCAATCGAAGAGATGCCAGAACCCTCTGCCACGCATCAGGAACCATTGGATGTGTCACCTTCTCGTAGGTCTGGGCGTCGGGGCCGTATAGGCTCAAGTACAGGTTCGTTGGCTCTGTCTGATGCTCTACCATTTCTTCAAGCCTATTGGGCATGGTTCCATTGGTCACGAGGAAGGAAGACATTCCCCTTCGAGCGATCTCCCGGACGAGCGACTCGATGAATGGGTAGAGAGTTGGCTCCCCATCAAGAGAGATTGCGACGTTGGTCGGATTCATCGATTCTTCGAACATCTTCTGCGTGACATGTGGATTTGCCTTGAAACCAGTCAGGAGTTTCCGTTGTGCCTCGATAGCTGCTTCCAGAATAAAATCAGGAGGATCCCACGCGCGTTCCGACCTGAATCGCTCACGTGTGTGGATGCGCCAACAGAAAATGCAACGCAGATTGCAGAACTGCAGGGAGGGAGTGAACTGCAGACACCTGTGACTTTGGACACCGTACCATCTCTTGTAGCAAAGTCTGCGTCCCATGAGTGCAGCGCGAGTCCATCTGCAGATTTGAATGCCGGAATGGTTGCCCACAAGCCTGTAGCCCGCTCTAAGGTATCTTCGCGTCGTGACCGGCCCGAAGCTTGACTGTGTCTGGGTTACTGAAGATCTGAGCATAGTTACAGCTCAGCCCACCATCTCGGATACCAGTTCCTTGATTGGTTGCTGATCCAGTTCAACAGAGATCTTATGTCCGATCTATCGGTAAGGGACGAACTCTCTGCCGAGGAGTTCTCTTGCAACAATCATCTTCATGATGTCAGATGTGCCGTCGCCAATCATGGATCCCCTGATCTCTCTCAGCCGGTACTCGTCCAGTGTCTCAGTCGTGTAGCCCACTGCTCCGCGATTCTGTATACAATCGTTCACGACGTTGAAAGCCGCTTGAGGAACCCAGAATTTTATCATCGCTGATTCTCTTGTGAATTGCTTCTTCATGTCTTTCAACCAGAACGTTTTGTAACAGAGAAGCCTCGCTGCCTGGAGTGTTGTGTAGCCTTCAGCGATCCGAAATTGAACCGACTCAAACTTGCCAATTGGGCTTCCAAAGGCCTTTCTCTGCTTGACGTATTCCATCGACTCTTCGAGTGCGGCCTCGGCCATGCCGACGGTCCAGAGGGCGATGTATGCACGCATGAGATCGAAAGTTTCCATGACGTAGTAGAAACCCTTGTTTTCCTCCCCGATCAAGTTGCTCGTTGGCACCAACACGTCCTTGAGCAGAAAACCTCCGAACGTGAACAATCTCCAGCCAAGCGCGTCGAACAGATACTTCTCGATCCCCGGACGATCGGTCTCGACTAGAATCATGCTCACTCCTTTTGCATCGCTTCTCTGTCCCGTCCTCGCCATGAGGCAATAGGCAGCACATTCGTTGATGCCTGTGATGCACTGTTTCTCGCCGTTAATCACATATTGATCCCCCTTCCTCACTGCTCCGGTTGAAATCGATCCTGCGTCCGAGCCTACCCCCGGCTCTGTTGAGGCGATGCCAAGCATTTTCTCGCCGGATGCTAGCGAGCGCAACCACTTATCCTTCAACTGCTGTGATCCATGAAGGCACAGGATCTCGGCCATGATGTCGCCGAGCGGTATCTGCCACCCAGCCCGGGCGAGCTCTTCAACTGCGATCGCCATTGTCGTTGCATCGGACTCTTGACCACCATATTCTCTTGGCAGTCTCAGTCCGAGCAAGCCAGCTTTTCCCATCTTGCGATAGATGTCCCACGGGAACTGCCCTTTCCGCTCATGCTCGCGGATCTTCGGAGCAACCTCCTTCTGTGCGAATTCCCTGACGGTGCGTCTGAAGAGCTCTTGCTCTTCAGTGAAATTGAAATCCAATCCCGCTTTCCCCACCACAAATCGTAGTGGCTGTATTCTTCGTATTGTTGATAAGCCTGCCCTAGTTCGTCCGCCGTTGCGTCGTGTCAATTGAGAGTCCTAACGAACCTTACCCACGACCGCAGGTCGCTTATGAGTCGGCTCCAACTATCATAGCGTAAGGGTCATCGAAATCAGCTGGGAAGCTCGTCTCTCGACCATCGCATCTAACGATCCGCTTTCTGTCTTTCGTGAATGCCCCGACTACTTGCGGATGGACTCCGCTTGCAGCAAGCATATTCAAGATCCTATCCTCGTGTCTAGGCGAGATCGCTGCCAGCAATGTGCCTGTGGACGACATGGACAAGAGCTGCTCTCTTGAAAGACGGAAATGGTCTACCAACTTCTTCAACTCAGATAACAGGTAGAGCTTTTTGTAGTTGAAGACGAATCCGACATTCGAAGCATTCGCCATCTCGCCAAGGGCCGCCACTAGACCTCCCTCTGTGACATCGTGCATAGCCGAGACAGCTTTGCTGCCCACGAGCATTCGTGCTTCTCGAACGCATGATTGCATTCGAATCCGTCTTGCAAGGTAACGTACTCTTGCAGCTCCGAAGAGTTTCGTTGCTAACCTCTTCCTGCGGATGGCCATATTCGTCAAGACCTCAAGACCCATTGGTTTAGTACATAGGATCAAGTCGCCCGGTCGTGCCCCTGCCGGTGTAATCAGATCTCTTATTGGAAGAAATCCGTAGGCGGTGCACACGCCAAGAAGCGTGTCTATCCCATCATAGGTACCCGTGTGACCAGTTATGATGGTAGTGCGCAGGCCTCTTGCTGCTGCGCAGACTTGTCTCATGGCCTCTTTGAATACTCGGGGACGAGTGCGAGGAGCCCCCAACAGATTGATTGTACAGAATTGCGGCGAAGCTCCAAAGACGGAGACATCCGATGCCGAGTAATGTAGCAGAAGCCAGCCGAAATGTTCCATTGGAACATTAATGCACGGATCGGTTGCCACGACGACGCACCGTTCTTTCCCGAGCCTGTGAACGCCGCAATCAAATCCGGGAAGGGGCGGAACCAGAACGTCTCGGGAGCCTCTGATGCACCGAAGCACACCTTTCAGATCATCCGGCGCCAACTTTCCCATGTGATGATCCCAGTTTTCTCATTTGTTGGTGAAGTAAGATGGATTTAGAGTCTCGTTCGTTTGCTGGTAGGAGCTGCCAGAAGGGAGTTCTGGTCACAGATACGGATTCAGAACCCGTCTCTTGACGATCAGGAACATGATCACTGTTAACGACCTTTGAAGTCAAGATCCCACGGTATCTCGATCCATTATCAGCCTTTTGCAGGACCTTACCTCGGTTCCTCGTCAGCCCACTATTCTCGTCGGTTTTGCTCCTATATTCTGAAAGCTTTCTTCAACTTGGTGTTCTACTTGTAAAGGTCAATGAGGTTTCTTCTGACGAGCACAGTTATCACCAGCAGACTGATCACAAGCTCGGGAAGCATGAAGCTGCCATTGTAAAGCGCGGAATAGGAGTAGGCATTGCCTCCGATGTTGAGCCCTAGGAAGACTTGCGGAGCGTAGATTGCGAAGAAGATTAAGCCTGAGAGAAAGTGGGCGAGGAATCGGCCTCCAATCCCTACGGCCACGCCTGTAAGCTCGTGCTTCTGAAAGAAGCCCGCGAGGCCAAGTGCTCCAAAAGCGATTGGGTAATCAAGCAGAAGCTGTACAGGATGGACAACGAAGAAATCCGCGGGATTTAGCATCACAACAAAGCTGAAAACGACGCCGGCGAGGACTCCCCACTTGGCTCCACGCCGAAGTGCGAACCACAGGACGGGAACCATGGCTCCCGCGGTGATCGATCCGGCTTGAGGCAGGGTAAAGATCTTCACGAAGTTAAGGACGCCTGCAAGTGCTACTGCAACGGCTGCTTCGCTAAGGATCTTAGTATTTGATTTCATTCCAGTTGGTTTCATTCCAGTTGGTTTCATTCCAGTTGGTTTCATTCTCTCCTCTTGAGAGAGCCTTCGTTCGGCTGAGAATTCTCCGTTCCCTTCGCCAGTATTGTCTGGATCAGGTTCACGGGGTCGACGACTCCAGTCGTCCTCTCAGCCGGGTATACCCAGCTCCCCAAGACTTGTGAAGCTGCGCCATACTATATAACTCAAGTGATCTTGATCGACCTCGTGCAAACGGCCGCGACAGCTGAAGGCGTTCTGAACAGGGCGGTCTTGCGTCAACCTCGACGTTTTTGTATCACCGTGGCTCGATGTGTCTGGAAGACGGATGACTAGGGAAGCTCAACTCTATCAGAAACTTGCAGGAGACCGGGTTAGATGCACTGCTTGTGCTCGATACTGCAACATTCCAGAGGGCAAGATAGGGTTCTGTGGCATCCGTCAGAACTTGAAAGGCAAACTGTATTTACTTGCCTACGGAAAGATCGCAGCCAGCCATGTTGACCCAATCGAGAAGAAGCCGCTGACGCACTATATGCCTGGATCCAGGATCTTCTCGATATCGACAACTGGCTGTAACTGGGCTTGCGCCTACTGCCAGAACTATGACATGAGCCAGAGGCGAGCCGTGGAAGGGACTAACGCAACACCCGAACAGATTGTACGTCTAGCTGAACAGTATAGATGCCAGAGCATAGCGTACACCTACAATGAACCACTTATCTTTCTTGAGTTTGCCCGGGACGTGGGGACTCTTGCGCGCAAGCGAGGACTCCGCAACGCGTTCGTTTCGAACGGATACGCCACCCCAGAGGGGGTGAGGATGTTGAGTGATTTCCTCGATGCAATAACGGTGGACTTCAAGGGTAACGGAGAAACCAACTTCCTTCGACACAACGTGGGGATCCCTGACGCTGAGCCAGTCTATCGGACACTCCTAGGCCTAAAGGAGGCTAAGATTCACATAGAAATCACAGATCTGGTCGTGCCGGAGATTGGCGACAACCTTGAGGAAGCGCGAAAGCTGTCCCGCTGGATCTATGAGAACCTTGGCCCGGATATCCCAACGCATTTCCTCAGGTTCCATCCTGACTTCAAGCTGAATCAGCTGCCACCAACACCTGTCGAGACACTTGAGCGACATCATGAAGTGGCTAAGGCTGAGGGGCTCAAGTACGTCTATGTCGGCAACGTTCCAGGACACCCGCTCGAGAACACGTACTGTGCAGGATGCGGCTCCGTAGTCGTCAAGAGATACGGATTCGACATCATTGGCTGGTACATGGACAAAGACAACAATTGCTTGAGTTGCGGCGAGCACATTCCGATCGTTGGAACACTCAATCAGACAGCTAACGACAACCGGTTCTTCTCAGTCGCGCTCAACGACTAATTCCCCACAGGGCGAGTGGAAGAGTCTTCTCGCAAGAAACCATCGAGGGAAGCATCAGGAGTCCTCTAGCGATGAGAATTCCTTCAACAATTCCTTCTGTCGACTCGTCAACTTCGTCGGAATCCGAATCAGAATCTCAACGAGCTCGTCACCTTTGCTCCCACGAGTTCCAGGCATTCCCTTTCCCCTCAATCTGAGAACCGTTCCAGGCTGAGTTCCCGGGGGGATCTTCACTCTCGCCGTGCCTCCGACTGTGGGAACATCGATCTCCTTTCCCAAAGCCAAGTCTGTGAACCCAAGTTCTGTGCGAAAGATGAGATCGTCTCCATCTCTCTGCAGCGACTCATGTGACCTCACATGCACGACTACGTAGAGATCACCGGGTGACTCTCCAGCCTCCCCAGCTTCTCCTTCTCCAGCCAATCTCAGGTTACTGCCGGTATCAACTCCCGGCGGAATCTTAATCGAAATCCTCCGAGTTCTGCGCACTCTACCTGTGCCTTTGCATTCCCCACAAGGAGAATCAATGACAATTCCTCTGCCGCGACAGACGCTGCACGGTTGAATACTCACAAATCGCGCAAAGCCCGCCTCCCTGACATGTTGCACTTGCCCAGCGCCGTTGCATTTCGAGCATCGTCTTGGGTTTGTTCCTGCCCTTGCACCCGTCCCCCGACAAATCTGGCAGGCTTCAGTTCGTGGGACTTCGATCTCGCGCTTCACGCCGGAGTAGGCTTCTTCGAGCGAAATGGTGGCATCATATCTCAGGTCTAGTCCGCGCGATACGCTACGTCCTCCTCCGCCGCCGAAGAAGCGATCAAATATGCTATCGAAGCCTCCAAACCCGAATCCAATATCCCTGAAGATCTCTCCGAAATCCACTCCCCTGAAGATATCATCCCGCGAGTATCGGCTATCGATTCCTGCGTGGCCAAACTGATCGTACTGCGCTCGTTTTTCGTCGTCTGAGAGGACCGCGTATGCTTCCGAGATATCCTTGAACTTCCCTTCGGCCTCTGGTGACTTGTTACGATCAGGGTGGTACTGAAGTGCAAGCTTTCTGTACGAGCTTTTGATGTCGTCCTTGCTCGCATTACGAGAAACGTTCAGAATCTCATAGTAGTCGCGTCTACTCAAGCTATCTCAGCCGTTGTCGCCCTGCGCAATCAGGTTTCACTTTTTCTCGTCCTTGACTTCGTATTCTGCATCAACAACCTTCTTTCCAGATTCGCCTTGAGAAGCCTGACCTGAGGTTGTCTGCTCGGTCTTGGCCCTTTCTTGGGCAGCCTGCTGATATACGGCCGTTCCCACTTCTTGCAGAACCTTCGACAAAGCCTCACTCTTCGTCTTGATGAGCTCGACATCCTTGCCCGCGCTCGCCTTCCTCAGCTCGTCAGTCGCCCCATCAAGCCTCTCCATTTGGTCTTTTGTCAACTTTTCCGCGAGATCCTTCTTGGTCTTCTCCGTTGTGTAGATCAAAGAATCCGCATTGTTCCGGACCTCTGCCTCTTCCTTTCGCTTCTTGTCTTCCTCAGCGAATTCCTCAGCGCCTTTGACCATTCGTTCCTTCTCCTTGTCTGAGAGCTTTGTGGACGCAGTAATCGTAATGCGCTGTTCCTTTCCAGTTCCCAAGTCCTTTGCGGACACGTTCAGTATTCCGTTTGCGTCAATGTCAAATGTGACCTCGATCTGCGGAACGCCCCTGGGGGCGGGTGGTATTCCAACCAAGTTGAACATACCAAGCGAAACATTGTCACTGGCCATGCTTCGCTCGCCTTGAAGCACATGAATCGTGACGCTCGTTTGCAAGTCAGCCGCAGTGGAGAAGACCTGACTTCGCTTTGTTGGAATAGTGGTGTTTCGCTCCATCACCTTGGTGAAGACCCCTCCGAGCGTTTCAACTCCGAGTGAGAGAGGAGTCACATCCAGCAACAGAAGGTCCTTGACTTCCCCTGCAAGAACCGCGCCCTGTATCGCAGCGCCCACTGCTACGCATTCCATAGGGTCTACGCCTCTCTCTGGGGGCTTGTGGAATGTGTCTTCAACGAGCTTCCGTACCAGGGGCATCCTTGTCTGCCCACCGATGAGAACTATCTTATCAATATCGGCAAGCGTTAGCTTGGCATCCTCGATCACTCTCTTTATGGGCGTTCCGATTCTCTCAACGATTGGGAGGGCCAGTTCCTCCAGCTTGGCGCGCGTCAGCGTCATGTGAAGATGCTTGTCTTGGATGATGAATGGAAGATCTACGTCGGTAGTCACAAGGTTCGAAAGTTCGATCTTCGCCTTCTCAGCTGCCTCCTTCAATCGTGTCATTGCCATCTTGTCTGTGGTGAGATCGACCCTGTTCTGTCGCTTGAAATCGTCAACCAGATAGCCAACGACAGCGTTGTCAATGTCAGCCCCTCCCGTCTTCGTGTCTCCGCTTGTGGCCAAGACCTGGAATACCCCTCCTCCGAAATCCATGAGGGTAACATCGTGGGTTCCACCGCCGAAGCTGAACACTAGGATTTTCATTTCCTTCTCTGCCTTGTCCAACCCAAAGGCTAGGCAGGCAGCGGTGGGTTCGTTTATTATTCTGACGACATCGAGACCTGCGATCTCGCCGGCATCTTTCGTAGCCTGTCTTTGGTTGTCATTGAAGTGAGCAGGAACCGTGATTACGACTTTCTTGGTGGGACCCGCGAGGAATGTCTCTGCGTCACGCTTTATCTTCTGAAGAATGAACGCGGAGATCTGTTGAGGCGTGTAGTCCTTCCCGAAAATGGTAACTTTGTAGTCCGTGCCCATCTTGCGCTTGATCTCGAACACCGTACCCTCTGGATTCACCGTAGCCTGCCTCTTTGCAGGCTCGCCTACCAGCAGTTGTCCTTCTTTTGTGAAAGAAACGACTGACGGAAACATCTTCCCTGCGATAGTGGGTCCTTCCGCGCTTGGAATTACGGTGGGTCTGCCGGCCTCCATGATGGCGGCTGCGGAATTGGTCGTACCTAGGTCTATGCCCAGAATCTTTTCCTTGGTTTGTCCTGAACTACTCAACTTTTTGCACTCTCAACCGGCTCTGGATTCACGGGCTCCGCGATCTGCGGAACCGCAATTTTAACAATACTCGGCCTTACCAATCTACCTTTCAAGGTGAAGCCCTGCCGGATCTCCTCTAGGACGGTTCGCTCCTCCTTGTCGTCGCAGGGGACGCGCTCAACGGCCTCATGAAGTGCTGCATCAAACTTCTTCCCAATCGCCTCGATCTTGGACAAGCCTTCCGAAGCAAGCAGGTCGCGGAACTTCTTCAGTACAATCTCAAGACCTTCTGAGACGGCACTCCCGCTTTCCGCGTTCTTGGCAGCCTTCAACGCGAGTTCCAACTCGTCAACTATCGTCAGCATGTCCCTTAGGAGCCTCACCTTTCCAGCATCGATTCTGGAGTCGACTTCCTGCTCGAGACGTTTGCGATAGTTCTCGAAGTCGGCTTGTGCGTACAGAAGCTTGTTGAGGTGTTCCTTGGACTTCTCCCGCTCTTGCCTGAGTTGCTCCTTGAGTAAAGCGATCTCGTCAGTGGCGGCCTGTTCCAGTTCAACCTTCAAGGGTTCAGGGGGCGACTGTTGTGCTGTCGGAGCATCTTTCTTTTGTTTCTGTTGCTTCGTTTGGGCGAACCTCCTATTCAGAACGTTGCCTGGGGGCCTCCTTCCAAAGGGCAACCACGCGACGCGCCTCTCGAATTGCCCTTCAAGGTACGTGAGAGACTGAGAGCGCCAGAGGTTTTTCCTATGTCCTTCTCGACGCCCAAAGAGGTTGTGTCCTCCTCTCTCCTTTTGAGGCCTGTCTCCTCCCTTGGCAGGGCTTTCGATTCACGCTATCCGAGATATGAGGATTCCTCGGTGCAATATCCGGATCAGAATCGGTCGAGAGGAGCAAAGCCCTATCCGGTCAATTTCCTCGATCGTATGACGCCTTTCACCCTATCCGCATATCCCAATGATCGTATGCGACGAGATACGGCCAACCTGAGATTCTTCAATTTCATATTCGATACGGGCATATCCGAAATCATACGTAGATATCATATGAAAAGATGAGAAGGAGAATCGGGTGTGCCCCAATGGCAGGCATGATCTCATGTGACCACAAAATACTTGGCGGCGTCATGGTCCTAGAATGCGACCAATTCAAAAAGAGGTGAAAAGGAATGGATGACGTGTCCGTCTCAAACTTCGAGGTCACATGCAAGAAGTGCGGAAGAAAACTTGAACCACAGTACTACGATCCGAACGAGAAACTCGCAATCCGACTGATCTGTCTCAGCTGCAAGGCCAAGCTCCGCATAATCGTCGGAGGGTAGAAAGGAGAAAGAATAGAAGTGACCGACGCAAAACCCAAAGATCCTAAGTTTGGAGCGAATATGAACGAGGACACTGTAGTCGTTCTGGATTTCGGCGGGCAATACTCTCACCTCATAGCCCGACGGATCCGGGAGTGCGAAGTCTACTCCGAGCTTCTGCCTTGGAACACAGAAACGAATGAGATTCTCGCGAAGACGCCGAAAGCAATAGTACTCTCGGGCGGTCCAGCAAGCGTTAACGATCCGAACGCGCCTAAATGTCAAGATGGAGTGTTCAATCTCGGCATTCCAGTGCTCGGCATCTGCTACGGACTCCAGCTGATGGTCGACTTATTTGGAGGAAAGATTGAGCGCCCCCCAATGCAGGAATATGGACGAACCACCGTCCACTTCGATGAGCATACCGACCTTTTCAAGGGACTTCCAGATGACGACATATGCTGGATGAGCCATTCCGATTCCGCAGCGAAACTTCCCCACGGATTTGAAGCAATTGCACATTCCGGGCACGCCAAGTACGCTGCAATCAGAAACAAGAACCGGTCGCTATTCGGAGTGCAGTTTCACCCAGAGGTTGCCCACACGGTCAGAGGGACGGAAATAATCCGAAACTTCCTTTTCGAAGTTGCAAAATGCCTGCCCACATGGAAGGTGGCTCCTTTCGCAAAGGAGATGATTGCTGAGATCAGACGCAAAGTAGGAAAGGAACGCGTTCTCTGCGCAGTCAGCGGAGGAGTCGACTCGACAACAACCGCAGCCCTTGTCCATGAAGCTGTGGGGGACCAGCTGATGTGCATTTTCGTTGACCATGGACTCATGAGGAAAGGGGAGCCAGAGCGTGTAAGAGAAATCCTTGATCGCATGAAGCTCAAGGCCGTCCGCGTGGAAGCGTCCGAGAGATTTCTGAACCGACTGAAAGGAATCGCGGATCCAGAGCAGAAGAGAAAGATCATCGGAGAGGAGTTCGTCCGTGTTTTCACCGAGGTCGCCAATGAACATGGCAAGTTCGATTGGCTTGCTCAAGGCACGCTTTATCCAGATGTAATCGAGAGCGCTCACACAGGAAGCCCTGCGTCAAGAATCAAGACTCATCACAACGTTGCCGGACTTCCCGAGTGGACAGAATTCAAGCTGATCGAGCCTTTGCGGCTCCTCTACAAAGACGAAGTGCGAAAAGTCGCATCGACCCTCGGGATCCCTCCTGCTATTACCGCAAGACACCCGTTCCCCGGACCAGGCTTAGCCGTGAGAATTCTCGGCGAAGTAAATGAGGAGAAGCTTGTGATATGCCGTGAAGCCAGCGACATTGTTGAGTCAGAACTGAGAGCTGAGGGCGTATATGAAAGAGTTTGGCAGGCGTTCGCAATGGTTGGCGACGACCTTGCGGTCGGAGTCCTAGGCGACGAACGAAAGCTCGGACACATTGTCACAGTTCGAATCGTCGAATCGGTAGACGGTATGACTGCAGACTGGGTTCGTATTTCAGACGACTTGCTCTCACGGATAAGCAACAGAATAACTAATGAAGTCAAGGACGTGACTTGGGTCACGTACGCGATCTCCTCCAAGCCTCCGTCAACTATTGAACCCTGCTAAATGGCGTCCAGTGGCTCGAAAAATCAGGCCTCCGTTCACCAGGGTGCCTTTCAGCTAGGTTTCCACAAACGTAAATCAGTGAGATCGATCAAGCTGAATGGGACGACCGTTGACCGAGTTCAAGACTGGAGATCATGTCATCACCGTTGTCCGAGGTGACATCACGCAGTCCCAAGCCGAGGCTGTTGTAAACCCCGCGAATAGCAGGTTGATCATGGGCGGTGGCGTAGCTGGTGCGATAAGACGAGCTGGAGGACCAACAATTGAGAGAGAGGCGCTCCAGAGGGCACCAATCAGAGTCGGCGAGGCGATAGCGACTAATGCAGGAAAGCTGGCCGCACGATACGTGATCCATGCTCCTACAATGTCGCGACCAGCGATGAGCACGGACTTGGAGAGTGTTGAGAAGGCTACTTCTGCTGCACTCAGGGTCGCGAAGACTCTGGGACTCTCAAGCATCGCAATCCCGGGCATGGGAACCGGAGTAGGGGGAGTTCCCGTCAACGATGCAGCTCAAACCATGGTCGGAGCAATCAGACAGCATCTATCAGAAGGCACGACCCTGAAGCATATCTTCCTAGTATCTATTGATGAAGCGTTGGTCCGCGCATTCGAATCAGTTTTGCGATGAGTTACAACCTCAGTCTGCCCGACTAGTCAGTTGGAATGCAGATTCTGCAATTCTAGGACCTTCCATCGTGCGCGGGCGAAGACCTAGCCTAGTGTAACATGATCTGACCCTCTGCCGCAAAACGCCCATTCTGTATCTTGTCATGAGAAAATGGGATTTGCACCTGCAATCTGTGGAGCCCACCCCTCTCGTGGGTACTCCAATGCCAGAATCCCTGAGAAGTGCGCCGTTCAGCTTGCATTCCATTTTGCTCGTCGTCTTCGCGAAGACAACTAAGACGACGCGTGTGGAATCAGATGAGAGGATCCGATCTATGTGCCAGAAGTGCTTCTTATCTCGAGTCAGGTGGCGGCTGATCCTCCCTTCCAAGGAGGTTGATCCTCGACCCAATGCAGAACCACTGTAGAGGTACCAGCCTCGTTTCAGGAGGACAGTGAGATGTCTGCCAACTGTGATCCTACATGGTCGGGAGGAGCGAATGATTAAAGTGTATACTCCTTGATGCTTTTTGTGAGAGGAGTCTTTCATCCATCGATTACTTATGCAGAATTGTTGGAACAGTCCATCACGATGTCGGCCCAATGACAAGCTTGTTCTATACCATGACAGGCTAGAACTTATCTAGAGTTATCCGTGCGCTATCCGTTTCGGATATCCTCTCTGCGTCATATCCTGATATCCTCTGCCACGACCTTCAAATTCGGACTCTAGTGTCGGAGCTGGAGTTCTATCTGTGGTTTCGCAGTGGGTAACTAGTCGTTCCCGTATACAGTCCTGCTGAATTCTTCTATAGCCTCATTCGCCGCCCATATGTTCTCGGGTGATACGTCCCCCTGAATAGCATGATTTGATGCGACGACATGTCCTGGCGCTAGTCCGTATATGACCCTTCTCACCCAGTCCCTGATTTGATCCGGCGTGTGTCTCACCAAGACCACCTGCGTGTCGATGCCCCCCCAGAAGGTCATTATCTCACCATAGTCTCTGTGAAGCCTCTCAGGCTCCATTTTGAACGTGTATGGTGTAATCTGTTGGCCTATCATGTCTAGTCCCGCCTCCGCGAGATCCTTGATGTAGAGGTGGATCGAGCCGCATGCGTGAGCATAGGTTCGTGCCTCCGTATACTTCCTTACAAGGGCATAGCTCTTCTTCACGTAGGGCAGGACGAACTCCCTGAAATCCTCAAGGGAGATCATTGGCCCCCGTTGTGTTCCCAGATCACCCGGCGTCAAGCTCACCCTATCAACGTAGTCGCCAACTTGGTTAAGGTAGATCTCCGTGAGGTCCTTGCTTATCTGCCATAACTTCGTGGCGAAGGTGTGATAGAACTCTGGGTCCTTCTTGATGTCCATAAGCCACTGACTGAAACCGCGAACACGATAATGTTGCTCAGCGGAATATCCGACTGATCCGCCTGATATTGCATAATCTGTCTCTTCATGCATCTTCTTGGCGATCTTGCCGGCCTCGCTTGCCTTCTCCTCCAAAGCCTCTCGTGTCTTCTTGTCTTCGGTTTTGGGCCAGTACGGGTATTGCTCTATGTCCTTCAGCGTCTTCAATCTCGCAGCAGGTTGCTCACCGTCAGGCGCTACCATCATGCGTCGAACGCCCTGCCTACTTGCACCGTAACCCGGCTTCCACAATACGCCGCAGGCGGTTTGAATCCACCCATTTGGAAGATATCGCCAGTCCTTTGGGTCCCCATAGAGACTCGGGCTGCTGACCGGGAGATATCGGAAGTCGCAGTTGAACTTCTGCAGAATACGCTCGTCAACTCTGGTGTAACCCCATATCGGGTCCGGTTCAGGGTCAGCGTATTGGGGAACACCCACGTACTCAGCTATCGCCTTAAGGCCGTAGGGCTCCTGATCTAAAGGCGAAATAGTACCAAATCCACCGATGAATTCCTTGCATACTCTGTCCGGCCACTTGGGAGGGTGTGACGATACCCTATACCATCTCTCCCTAGGCGTCATCATTGATGACTGACAGCTCCCCTTGCTAGCGTCAAGGTATCACAACTCTGGTATTAAGCTGGGTCAATCATGAATAGTGGTATCCCTCTATTTCCGTCAATGCGAGCATCCACTTCGCTAACGCGAGCATGTCTGAAACATATATGCGTGATATCCAATAGACGTAAGAACCAACGAGGCGTTTACCATGGAACTTCCTTACAGATCTCTGCGCGTCGCAGATATGATGGACGTCTCTAGACATATTCTCGAGAAGATAGTCGCGCTAAGGCCCAAAGAGAAGGTGCTTGTCGTCGGCGATTTCACTTCCAGCTTGAACATAATAGAAAGCCTTGCCGGAGGGGCGGAGTGGATCGGGGCGGAGCCAATCGTCATGATAATCAAAAACCCCCCTTACCCGGGAAAGTACGATATCCCCACGCCTGTTTTAGGAGCGATAAGGGAATCGGACTGCACTATTCAGGTGACAGCGAACTCTTTTGCTCATACGATCGCAAGTAAGTTGGCTATGGAGAAGACGGATGCTCGTCCAAACGGAGGTGTCTGGGTCAGCATGCAGGGCGTAACAGAGACGAATCTTATAACCGGAGGCATAAAGGCCACCGGAACGAGTAGGGTGAAGCAGATAACCGAAGAGGCTGCAAATGCCTTACGCGGGAAAAAGTGTAGGATAACAAGCGAGGTAGGTACCGACGTAACCTTCGAGCTTAGCGGCGAGATTTTTGGGGAATGGGGTGAGCCTAAACCCAGGCCGGTTTTCCACATGGTTCCCTCCGGTGAAGCAGGAAACGAACCAGTTCCAAATTCTGTGAATGGCACGATTGTAGTCGACGGCATACAGGAGGGCCTGATACCTCTGAGGTGGCCCTACGACCATCCCATAAGATACGATCTCAAGGATGGAAGGATCACTAGAGTTTATGGTGGAAGAGCGGCGGAGGCTTTCAGAAAGCTGATCTTCGATATCGGCGATGAAGGGGCAAAATATCTTGGCGAGTTCGCGATAGGCACCAACCCAGATGCAACAACAACTGGTGCCCTGCAAGAGGACAAACACGTGCTGGGAACGATACACTTCTCGCCTGGAGATGGAAATCACTTCAACCACAGTATACTCCACTTGGACGGGGTCCTGTTGAACCCCACTGTAGAGATTGACGACAAGACTATCATAGACAAAGGAGAATCTAAGTTCATCTAGACTCCTGTTTTCTCATTCCAATTCGCTATTGACCGTGGTGCAGCGAACTGAAAGCCTTGATCTTGGCCGGGGGATATGCGACTAGGCTTCGACCCCTTAGCTATGCCCTTCCGAAGCTTCTCTTCCCTGTGGGTGGCGTGCCTGTTCTTGAGCAGACGATCGACCATTTATCGTCTTTTGGTGTTGATGAAGTCATTCTGGCTGTGAAGTATCTCGCTGATGAGCTGAGAGAGCATTTCGGTGAAGAGTATCATGGGGTGAAGGTCCATTACTCTCTTGAGCCAAAACCTCTCGGGACGGGAGGGCCCATCGCGTTTGCGCGCAAATACTATGACAACGAGACGCTGCTGGCTATGAACGGCGACATTTTCGCAGAGATCAATATAGACGCCATGAAGAAAGTGCACGAATCCAATGACGCTTTGGCAACGATCGCACTACACGAGGTTGACGATCCCACGCGCTTCGGGGTTGCAAGACTCGACGAGCACTCAAGAATACGGCAGTTCGTTGAGAAACCAAAGCTAGCTGATGCCCCGAGCAGACTGATTAACGCTGGCACATACCTCTTGGAACCAGGGGCCGTTGACCGCATTCCACAGGGACGAAAGGTCATAATCGAACGCGAAGTCTTTCCCGCCCTTGCGAACGAGGGAACGCTCTTTGGATACGTCCATTCAGGGACTTGGTTCGATATCGGGAATATCGAGGACTTCAGGAACGCCAACTTCGCGCTGCTTGAGAACAAAACGCATGGTAAGGTAATCGTCGGAAATGATGCCAGAGTCAGCAAATCAGCAAAATTGACATGCCTTGTGCTCGTTGGCGACCACACCATAGTAGAAGATGGAGCAAATCTAGGCCCTCGTACGATTGTTGGCCGCCGCGTACGAGTCGGTGAAAACGCTAGTATCGCAGGCAGCATAGTGTTCGATGGCACGGAAATAGGCAGCAACTCCTCGATCAAAGGAGCGGTGATAGGCGACTCGGTCACAATTGGGAAGGATGTTGTGATTGAGAACGGATCGGTGGTTTCCAGTCACGTAACAATTCATGACCATGTCCACGTGACGCACGATGTCTATATTCATCCATACAAGGAGATCAATGATGATATCCTGAAGCCGGGACATGTGGTCTAAGATGACAGAAACACTGGATGAACGACGTCTCTTCGGGACCAACGGTGTCAGGGGCGTCGTCAACAAGGAGCTAACGCTTGAGCTGGTCCTTGAGTTATCTCAAGCCATTGGGACCTTCTTCAAGGCAGGCAAGATGGTTGTTGGCTCTGATGGTCGTACCAGCAGCCCGGCTTTTCGCAACCTGGCGATGGGCGGACTCGCTTCAGTTGGATGTAAGGTGTATGACATCGGTCAAGCCCCGACTCCGATGATTGATTTCTTGACGCGGGCATGGAAGGCTGACGG
>Ga0187878_1000683_pt1 | contig 36764 bp, 35 predicted proteins | sample June2016WEW_17_1_FD_132979 | JGI IMG/M metagenome (GOLD analysis project Ga0187878, IMG submission 132979) | Peatland microbial communities from SPRUCE experiment site at the Marcell Experimental Forest, Minnesota, USA - June2016WEW_17_150 | ecosystem: Environmental > Terrestrial > Soil >... | reverse complement strand
TCCAGTGCGGTAGATCTCGTCCTCATGGCGTCGCTGGCGAAGCCCGCGGCCAACTACCACCAAGTCGTCGACTCGAGCCTCCTGCCGACGCTCTTCAGCAGCATCTTCACCGAGATCGCCTGCCCGACTCCGACTCCGACTCCGACGCCGACGCCAACGCCGACGCCGACGCCGACTCCGACGCCGACGCCGACTCCGACTCCAACGCCGACGCCGACGCCGACTCCAACGCCAACTCCGACGCCGACTCCAACGCCAACTCCGACGCCGACGGCGACCCCGACTCCAACGGCGACACCGACGGCGACCCCGACTCCAACGGCGACACCGACGGCTACCCCGACGGCGACCCCGACTGCGACACCGGTCGCTACCCCGACCCCAACCCCGTTCCAGACAGTCTTGGCCGAGACGGCTACGCCGGCCTCGAGCGCCACACCGCCGCCCACCAGCACCGGCAGCAACGGCTCGAGCGGCAGCTCGACCCCGTTGTTCGCACTGCTGATCTGCCTCGCCTTCGGCGGGCTGGGCCTCGCGGCCGTTGAAGCGCAGCGACGGAGCATCCGCCGCTAGGCAAGTAATCCGAGGTCGCCTCTGGCGACCACAACCGAACCGAGATGATCGACGGGCCGTTCCACGGCCCGTCGATCCTTTCTGGCCGTCTACCGGGCCCAATTGGTGTCGGCAGCGTGGCACATCGAGGTGACTCGAAGGTGCCGGGCGTATAACGTTGACCAGCGCGGACGGGCGTCGCCGTCCCAACCGGAGATTCGATGGGGCCAGATCCATCAGCTCGAACCGCTCCCTCGCTTTCCGCCGAGCACGACTGGGCGGCCGCGTCGCCACTAGTGAGGCCGGCATTTCGGCCGGTGGGAACCTCGGGCGCCGACGGCGGCAATCTGCACGTCGCCCCGGGCAGCACGGGGCCGGGCAAGCCAATCGTCAAGCCCGGCCCGGCAGGTCTACCCGTCGTCTACGTCCTTCCCGGCCCCGGCTTCGATGTGGTCGTGGGTGTCGATCACCTCCTCGCCTGGGGCGTCGGTCCCGACCAGGTCCACGCCGCGGCGATGGCAAACCTGAGCGACTGGTCGGTGGGCGCCACCTGGGTGGATGAGGTGAACGAGCACAGGCGGGTCGTCTGGTCCGACCACGGTGAGGGCTTCGATGCCGCCAGGATCCTGCTGGCGGAGGTCCGTTCGAAGCTGGCAGCGGATCTGGCGCCCGCGCACCGGATCCTCGTCGGCCTGCCCGAACGCGACCTTCTGATCGCGGCCGGCCTGACCGAAGGCGACGACGATTTCGCCTCGATGTTCTCCGAGTACATCGCCAATCGGGCCCGAACTGCAGATGAGCCCATCGACGGCCGCGTATTCGAACTGGTGGACGGCGAGCTCGTCGAGTACCAGGCACGTCCATCGGACGCCACGGACGGGGCGTAGGCTCCCGGATCAGCCGCGAAGTCACCCCGAGACCGCAGAGAAGCGCGGGTTCGGGACCGTTTGACATCCGGGCTCGATGCAGGCCATGCTCGGCGGACTTTCCGTCGCGATCGCTCGATGGGTCCGACCAGCCAATTGTTTGGGGTAGTCGATGAAGCGTTGCCACAGCGTCACGATCTCCATGCTGCTCGGCGGCGCGATGACCGCCGCGTTGCTGGTGAGCTGCTCCGGCTCGGTCGCCACGCCGACGCACAGTCCCATTCCCGCCGTTACTCCCGCCCCGCCTTCGGCCAGCGCCTCCGCTTCCAGTCCCGCTGCATCGGGCTCTCCAAACGCATCCCGTTCCGCGGCACGATCGGCCTCCGCCTCGCCCTCGGCCACCGACTCGGTCACGATCGGGCTGCCGCACATCGACGCCAGCCTCGAGGATCTGCTGCCGTCCACGATCGGCGGCGTGACCATGGAGAAGTTCAGCCTGGTCCTGTCGGCCTACATAGCGTCTTCAACGGGTGGAGACCGAGCTCTGTACGCGCCCTGGCTGGTGAATTTCGGCAAGACCCCGGACGACGTGAACATGGCCGTTGCCGCCGACCTGACGGAGACGGAGAACTTCGTCGTGCACGCCATCAAGGTGCCGGGGGTGGATGACGCGACCCTGAGCTCCTCATTTGGAGATGTGGCCCGCAAGGCCGGCTGGCCCGTAACGAGCCACACAGACCTCATGAGCACCGGAAAGACGGTCCTGGAGATCATCGACCCGGCTGCCCAGGCGGCCGGCGCCCTTTCCGCCGGCTACGTCTTCGCCAAGAACGGCGTTCTCTACACGGTCATCACCGACGACTCGTCGCTGCTGCTCGAAGCGCTGATAAAGCTGCCCTGACGCCAGCGCGACCGCTCCCGGCCGTACAATTCGCGGACATGGGACGCCAGATCGACCGACCAGTCCGCGATGCCTGGATAGTGGCCGCGTTGCGAAGCCCGTTCGGACGGTACGGCGGAGTCCTGGCATCGGTGAGGCCCGACGACCTGGCCGCGGCCGTGATTCGCGCGCTGATCGAGAGCACTGGCATCGACCCGACGCTCGTCGAGGACGTGATCCTCGGCTGCGCCAATCAGGCCGGCGAGGACAACCGCAACGTCGCCCGAATGGCCGCGCTCGTGGCCGGGCTCCCGGTCGAAGTGGGCGGCCTGACCGTGAACCGGCTGTGCGGCGGCGGCCTGCAAGCCGTCAACTCGGCCGCCCATGCCATCGCCGTTGGCGATGGCGACGTCTTCATCGCCGGCGGGGTCGAGTCGATGAGCCGGGCACCGTACGTCATGCTCAAGCCCGAGGTCGGGTACGAGCGCGGCACGCACGACCTGGTCGACACGACCCTCGGCTGGCGGTTCGTGAATCCCGCTCTGGCGGCGGCTCATCCTCCCTATTCGATGGGCGAGACCGGCGAGAACGTAGCCGAACGGCTGGGCGTCAGTCGCGAGGAGCAGGATGCCTTCGCGCTCGCCAGCCAACGTAAGGCCGCCGCGGCGATGGCAGAGGGTCGCTTCCGCGACCAGCTCGTGGCGATCTCCGTTCCGCAACGAAAAGGCGAGCCGATCGTCGTGGACACCGATGAGCATCCACGACCGGACACGACCCCGGAGGCGCTGGCCCGGCTCCGACCGGCCTTCCGCGAAGGCGGCACCGTGACGGCCGGCAACGCCAGCGGCATCAACGACGGGGCGTCTGCGGCCCTGGTCGTGGAGGGCAAACGCGCCCGATCGTTGGGGCTTCGACCGATGGCGCGCGTCGTCGCGACCGCGGTCGCCGGCGTCGATCCGGCGGTCATGGGCCTCGGCCCGATCCCGGCAACGCGCAAGGCGCTCGAGCGAGCCGGGTTGACCGTCGCCGATCTCGATCTCGTGGAGCTCAACGAGGCCTTCGCCAGCCAGTCGGTGGCGTGCATCCGAGAGCTCGACCTCGATCCGGCCCGGGTGAACGTCGACGGCGGCGCGATCGCCCTGGGACATCCGCTCGGCGCCAGCGGCGGGCGACTCATCACCACGCTGGTCCACGGCCTGCGCCGCACGGGCGGCCGCTACGGCCTGGCCACGATGTGCATCGGCGTTGGCCAGGGGATCGCCACAATCGTCGAGCGAATCGACGGGTAGCGGCGGATGACCGTCGAACGGAACGCCGGCCTTGCCATCGAGACGCGCGAGCTGCGCAAGGAATTCGGGCGGATCGTCGCCCTCGCCGGCTTGACGATGACGGTGCCGCGCGGCGAGGTATTCGGCTTCCTCGGACCGAACGGGGCTGGCAAGACCACCGCTGTGAAGCTGCTCCTTGGCCTCTCGCGGCCGACGGCGGGCGACGGGCGAGTTCTGGGAGAGCCGCTCGGCGACGTCCCCGTGCGGCGGCGCGTCGGATACCTGCCGGAGCTGTTCCGCTACCAGACCTGGATGACCGCACGCGAGGTCCTGGGGCTGCATTGCGAGCTGGCCCGATTACCGCGGGCGGAATGGGATCAGGAGATACGAGCCGCGCTCGATCTGGTCGGTCTGGCCGACAGAGCCGATGGGCGGACCCAGACATTCTCGAAGGGGATGCAGCAGCGTCTCGGGTTGGCGGTGGCGCTGCTCGGGCGACCGGATCTGGTGATCCTCGACGAGCCCACCTCGGCGCTCGACCCGGTCGGCCGGCAGGACGTCCGCGGCATCATCGGGGCGTTGCGGGATCGCGGCGCGACGGTATTCCTCAACTCACATCTGCTGACCGAGGTGGAGCGGGTTTGCGACCGCGTGGCCATCGTCGATCACGGGCGTGTCGTGGCCGAGCTGACGATGGCCGAGCTGACCGACGAACGTGGCGTGAGCGTTCGCGTCACCGGGCTGGATGGCGTCGGCGGAGAGGTGGCTGCCCGCTACGGCACCGCCCGCCTCGACGGGGAGTGGCTGTTCGTGGACGGCATCGCCGATGCCGCGGTGCCCTCACTCGTGGGCGAGCTGGTGGCGCGCGGCGGGGCGATCCACGCCGTGGTGCCGACCCACCACACCCTCGAGGAGCGATTCCTGTCGCTGCTCGGCGCGGCGCCGGACGCCGGAGACGCCGCTGCGGGTACGGCCGCCGAGTCGGCGACAGGTTCGGCGAACGCCTCGGCCGGCTCGGTTGAGTCGGGCGGCGCGGCCAAAGCCACTCCCCACGACGGGGCGGGCGCGTGAGCCGGGCGGTTTCCGTCCTCATCATCGCCCGCCTGACCCTGCGCGAGGCGATGCGGCGTCGATTGCTGTGGGCCCTCGTCGGCTTGACCGTGCTCATCGTGGCGTTGACCTGGTGGGGCTTCACGCGGATCGCCGACGTGTCGCCCGTCACCGGCCCAACCGAGATGTTGGGCGTCTCGCAGGTCCTCGTGATGCTGGCCTTCATGTTCAGCTTCGTGCTCGCGATGACCGCCGTATTCGCCGCATCTCCGTCGATCGGCCCCGAGATCGAGTCCGGTCTGCTGCTCGCCATCCTGGCCAGGCCGATCGGTCGAGCGGAAGTGCTGTTCGGGCGGTGGCTCGGCCTTGCCGTCGTCCTGGTCGCCTACGCCATCGTGGCGGGGTACCTGGAGATCGCCGCCGTCGGGCTCGCCACGGGTTACCTGCCGGCCGATCCGGCCGTTGCGCCGCTCTACCTCGCCGGCCAGACGCTGGTTCTCTTGACCCTGGCAATCGTGTTCAGCACCCGGATCGCGTCGGTGGCGGGTGGAGCGATCGCCGTCGTCGCTTACGGGCTGGCCTGGATGGCGGGCGTCCTGGGCGGCGTGGGCGAAGCCTTCCACAGCGACGTCCTCCGAGCCGCGGGAACGATTGCCCGACTCATCCTGCCGAGCGACGTCCTCTGGCGAGGAGCCGCCGGCGCGCTGTCGCCGACCGACCAGGTGCTCAGTGGCAGTGGGGTCAATGCCGCCATCTACCGCTTCAGCCCTTTCTCCGGGGCCGCTCCTGAGCCGTACTGGCTGGCCTGGTGCATCGTGTGGGTCGTCGCCGTGCTGTGGCTCGGCATCGTCCTGCTGCGCCGCCGCGAGGTATAGGTCGGAGGCTCGAGTCCTCTCGCCCCGACCACACGCGTCGATACGCGAGAGTCCCTTCTGATGGGCATGCGCTTCAACCTGCGATGCGCCAACGTCCCGTGTTCCGGCGAGATACGGTGAGATTGCGGCATTCTAGGGTAGAGGCTAGTCAAAGCCACAGCGCCGATTCTTTGACTGTGGGCAGCGTCTGAGTGTCATGACAAAGGTCGATTGGATAAGCGTGAGGAACCTTGGCTCTTGTCAAAGGATTCGTGACAACGCTTTAATAGTGCGGTGATCCCGAGCCACGCCTCTCCACTTTCCAACCGGGCTGGCCGTTACATCCGCCAGCCCGCAGGGTACAACGCGTTTCTGCCGGCGCCTCTGCCGCCCGACCCTCCGCTCGAGCTCGGCCGCCTCGTCGGCCTGCTTTCGCGAGCCGATCAGTCGATCGGACGGCTCGACGGCGTCGGCCAGACGCTTCCGAACCCGGACCTCTTCGTCGCCATGTACGTCCGGCGAGAGGCCGTGCTTAGCTCGCAGATCGAGGGCACTCAGAGCACACTCGACGACGTCCTCGCATTCGAGCTCGACCACAGTCGCACCCAGCTGCCGAGCGACGTGGCGGAAGTGGTCAACCACGTAGCCGCGATGAACTATGGTCTGCAACGGTTGGACACGCTGCCCCTGTCATTGAGACTCATCCGCGAGATCCACGCTCGTCTGCTCGAAGGCGTCCGCGGTGGCGGAAAAGACCCTGGCGAGTTCCGCGAGTCGCAGAACTGGATCGGGGGCCAGGGCGGACTCATCGCGAACGCCGCCTTCGTTCCTCCGCCACCTGGCGAGCTCCTCGACTCGCTCGGCAATCTCGAGCTGTTCCTCCATGAGCCCGGGGACCTGCCGCTTCTGGTTCACGCAGGGCTGGCACACGCGCAGTTCGAGACGATCCACCCGTTTCTCGACGGCAACGGTCGTGTCGGCCGCCTGCTGATCACGTTCCTTCTCGTCCACAACGGCGTCCTGCACCGTCCGCTGCTGTATTTGAGCTACTTTCTCAAGGGCCACAGAGCCGAGTACTACGACAGGCTCATGGCCGTCCGCAACGACGGCGATTGGGAAGGCTGGCTCGCGTTCTTCCTTCGCGGTGTGGCCGAGACGGCCGACGAAGCGACCAGGACGGCTGGCGCGATCGTCAACCTTCGCGAGGAGCACCGACGTCGGGTGACGGATCTCGGCGGGAACGCCTTCGCCCTTCTAGACTACCTCTACCGACAGCCGCTCGCGAACGTCCGTTCGATCGTGGACGCGCTCCGTGTATCGTGGCCGACGGCGAACAAGCTGAGCCAGGAGTTCTGCGATCGCAGCGTCCTAACTGAGGTCACGGGGAACAAGCGCAACCGTGTCTTCCGCTACTCGCCGTACCTCAATCTCTTCTCGGGGCCGATGCCTCCCCCGCCGGAAGCTCAAGGGCCGGTACAGCCAACGCTCAACCCTGGAAGCGTGACCGGCAGCGTTACGTAACGCGCCGGCCGAAGCCAAGCGCATAGAGCGCCGGACTCGTCGCGGTTGACGATGTCTTCCGCCGCCCGCCGACCGGCGATCTACTTGTAGGTCTGCCAGACGTAGCCGTAGCAGACGAAGGCGACACTGAGGGCGATTAGGGCCCGTTCCAGATTGCCGAACCGCTCTCGCATTGCGATCGCTACCAGCGCCACCAGGAACGGCACGAAGTCCATAGCGTAGCGAAAGCCGTAGGTAGCCGCCCCGCCGCCGCCGTAGTAGAGGAAGACTGGTATGGCGGCCAGAATCGCCGCCGACCAGAGCACCAGATTCTGCCGATCGCGAATGCTCGCCCCAACGGCGATGAGCAGCGCCGGTGTAGTGAGCAGGATGGATTGGCCGTCCACGCTGGGCACGAGCCAGGGAAACGCATCGCGCACCGAGAACCCGCCCCCGATGAAGAGGGCCAGATTCGTCGGCAGGTGGACGATCGAGAAGAGGCCCTGAGCCCTCAGGGCGGCGAGCGGCGGCTCGACCCAGGCGAGGTCATAGCCCGTCTCCAGCGGGGAGCCGAACCGGACGTAGTCCCACCAGCCCGTCACGACCAGCGCCCCGATCAGCGGCAGCGCGAAAGCCACAGCCACCTTGAATCGATCCCTGGCCTCGGCGAGGAGCGCCAGACCGAAAGGAAGCGCCACGATCAGGAGTGTCGGGCGGGCGAGCGCAGCCAGCCCGATCAGCAGCCCCATGACCCATGCCCGTCGTCGATCGTGCCATTCGATCAGGGCCAGAAAGGTGAGCAGCACCGCTTCGAGATGGGCCAGGTAGTAGAAGTCGCCCTCGATCGTGAGCGTGAAGAGCAGCGTGCCGAAAGCGCCGAGGGCGGCCAGCCAGTAGTCGGCGCTTCCGCCCGGGCCGTACCGGCGCGCAAGCGGCAGCGCAGCCCAGCCAGCCGAGATCCCGATCGACGCCGAGACGATCCAGCGCGACCACGGCCACAGAACCTGGAACGGCACCAGGAACAGGTACGGGACGGTGGGCAGGGGGCTCATTGCCTGGTAGTTGCGGCCGCCGATCGTAACGATGTCGTTGATCGTGGTCAGCGAGCTGAGGTCGGACCGACCCTGGGTGAGGTCCACCGCCAGGATCATCATGTGATCCGAACCCCACGGTATCGAAGCCTGGCTCCGAACGAAGGTCGCGAAGGCGTAGAAGAACGCTACGAGCATCATCCAGGCGATCGCGCCCGGGTCGTCGCGGAGACGCCTGACCGCGCTCACCACGGCATCGAGAGCCCTCACGAATCCTCCGAGAAGACGGACCGGCGTGGCCGAACGACGACTCGCGCGATCCTAGCATCGACCGTGCGGGTGTCGCGCCGGATGCCGTGTGGGCGCCGCGGCGTGTGGGTGCCGCGCCGGGTGGCCAGCGGGTGCCGCGCCGCGCCGGGCGGGTGTCGCACCGCGCCGGGCGGGTGTCGCACCGGGCTCGCCAGATAACGCCCGGCCACGCGGTCAGTTACGGTAGGCTATCGTCGTGCCAGATGAGAGGCCGAAGCCGGCCACCGTTCAGAGCGCCCCAGACGCCCCGGCCCCGGCCGAACCCACGGGCCGGCGCGTCGTCGTCGTCATGCCCGCCTACAACGCCGCAAAGACGCTCGAGCGAACGTACCACGACATTCCCCACGACATCGTGGACAAGATCATCCTCGTCGACGACGTCTCCAACGACGACACCGTCACGATTGCCCGCCAGCTCGGTCTGGACGTGATCATCCATCGCCAGAACCTGGGCTACGGCGGCAACCAGAAGACGTGCTATGACGCGGCGCTCGAGGCCGGCGCGGACGCGGTCGTGATGCTCCACCCGGATTACCAGTACGACGCGACGTGCATCCCGGAGCTGGTCGAGCCGATACTCGACGGCACCAAGGACCTGATGTTGGGCAGCCGTTTCCTCGGCGATCCGCTGGCGGGCGGCATGCCCAAGTGGAAGTACATAAGCAACCGCTTCCTGACCGGCGTCGAGAACCTGGCCTTCGGGCTGCATCTGTCCGAGTACCACACCGGCTTTCGGGCCTACAGCCGCAGCCTCCTCGAGTCGATCCCCTACCGCCTCAACAGCAACGACTTCGTGTTCGACCAGGAGCTCGTCGCCCAGGCCGTGGCCACCGGCATGCGGGTCGGCGAGATCGCCGTCCCGACCCGGTACTTCGAGGAAGCCAGCTCTGTCAATTTCCGCCGCAGCGTCGTCTATGGTCTGTCGACGTTGAGAGTGGTCCTGCGCTTCCTGGCCCACCGGCTCCGGCTGCGCCGCTCGCGCAAGCTGGCCAACCGAAAGCCGACGAGTCGTTGAGGGGCTTCGCAACGAGTCTGGCTCGCGGCGGCATCGGCATCCTGATCTCGCTGGCTTGCGTATACCTGGTCCTCCGGGGCGTGGATCTCGGCCAGACCGCCAGCCTGCTCGGCGGCGCCCGGCTGCCGTGGCTCGGTCTTGCGGTCGTCGGCGTGATCGCCGACCTTTTCTTTCGGGCGCTCCGCTGGGGAAGGCTGATCGCGCCTATCCATCCAGTCCCGCTGCGGCGCCTCAGTGGCTACATGCTCGTCGGCTACCTGGCCAACAACGTGCTGCCGGCTCGCCTCGGCGAGCTGGTCCGAAGCCACTACCTTGGGGATCGCGAAGGCATCAGCCGCAGCGCCACGCTCGGCACGGTGGTGGTCGAGCGAGTGGTCGACACGGTCGTCCTGGTCGGCATCGGGGCACTGGCGATCCTCGTCCTCAATGTCCGGGGCGTTGTCGTCAGCGCGATCCTGGTCGGCCTGGCCCTCGCCGGTCTTCTGGTCGTGGCCTTGACCGTCGCCCTGGCCGCCCACCGTCTTCCGGGCGCGAGTCGCCTCGGCCTATTCCTGGGCCGCTGGCCGCGGGTCAAGGGGACGGTCCGCCGCCTTCGAGACGGACTGCGGGTGGCCGCCCTGCCGCGAACAGTCGCCGCCGCGGCCATCCTGAGCGTCGCCGCGTGGAGCTGCACCGTGGTTGCCGTTCTCGCGGTAGGGCAATCGCTGGGGATCCAGCTGACCGTCGGCGAGGGAGCCCTGCTCGCCGCCGGCACCAACCTGGCCACGGCCGTGCCCTCGGGCCCCGGTTATCTGGGCACGTTCGAGTACGCCGGCCAGACCATCGCCGCGGCCTTCGGGCTGCCGGGAGCGCAGGGTCTGGCGCTGGCACTCCTGATCCACTTCCTGACGCTCGTCGTCAGTTCGGTAGGAGGGTGCGCCGCCCTCGTGCGGCTCGGCTGGCAGCGCCGGGCATCGACGTCGACGGCAGCAACCGAGCCGGGGATCAACCCGGAGGGCGCCTAGCCCCCGTCCCGACAGCCGACCGAGCTTTCCTGCCCCCGAACGTGACGTCAGCCCTCCCGAAGACTATGGTGCTAGTCGCAATGTCGATCGACCAACACCCACCCCTTCAGGACGACAGCCGCTGGCTCGAGCAGACCGGTCGGGTACTCGCGAACCTTGGCTTCGAGCTGATCGAGCCCGACCGTTCCACGAGCGACGAGACCAGGCATCTCCTGGTCGCTCTTCGACCCCAGCCCACGCTCCACCATTTCGACCCCGAAATCATCGATTACTGGGTCTGCGACGGATCTCGTGGTCGCCCGGCCCGGCTGGATAGCGAGTCTAGGTTCCCGGTGGTCGCCGAATACGCCTGGGGCCGGATATCTCTGACCGACCGGGTCAACGTGAAGAACGAGTTCTTGAGTTTCGGCGGCGCGATGCGGGCCCAGACGACCGCCGATACCACGGTCCTCGTCGACTTCAGCTCCGACGCCCCGATCCTGCGCTGGAGCGGTCACAGCCAGACGTCGGATCCCCTGGCCTCCGAGCTCGGCGCGTTCTTTGCCCGGATCAAGGTCCCGATCGACTTCATGCCGGGCGCCGAGACCCTCATCGCCAAGGCCGCCCCGTCGACTCTGTACTGCGCCTTCATCCAGAACGTCCGCCGGCGTCTCGGGCAGGCCCACACCCTGCGCGACGCCAATCACTGGCTGGCGGAGTGGAGCTCGCGCGAGAGTCAACGCGTGGAGACGTCGGCAGGCGACCATTGGGCCGCCGCGACGGAGCTCCGTCGCCAGTTGGGCATGATCGAGCCTGGCGACCGGGGATAGGCCGCCTCAGGACGGGCTGGCGCTGGGCGAGGCGGACGGCGACGAGGCGAGAGCCGCGTCGATGGCGGCGCTGATCTGCTGGTAGGTCGGTACATAGCTGGCCGTGCCCACGAACTTGCCGGCCACGAAGACCGTCGGCGTACCCCCTGCCTGACTGGGCGTGCTCGACTGTTCGGCCGCAATGTCCGCGTTGTGGGTCCCGGAATCGAAACACGGCTGGAACTTCGACATGTCCAGGCCGGCGGCTTTGGCGATGGCGGACAGCCGGGACGACGTGAACGCCGACGCGGCCTCGCTCGGGTGCTGATCGTTGGCGTAGAGCCAGTCGTGCATCGTCCAGAACTTGCCCTGGTCGGCCGCGCACCAGGCAGCGTTCGCGGCATCGCGCGAAGCCGTCCCGCCGCGGAGCTCGTCGATCGAAAGCAGGTCGTGCCAGACCAGCTTGGCCTTGCCCGTGGCGATGTAGTTGGTGACCAGGTCCGACTCCGTGCCGCCGGTCGTGAATCCGAAACAGGCCGAACAGCGGAAGTCGCCGTAAAGGTCGATTGTGACCGGGGCATTCGGCTGGCCGAGGGTCCGACCGTTTGCCGGGATGCCCGTCGGCGTGACGACCGTGGGTGGTTGCACGCTTGTTGTGCCCCCGCTGCTCGGCTGCGAGACGAGGATCGCCGCGGCGACGACCACGGCCGCGACCACCACGAAGACGAGACTCCAGAGAAGCAGCGGTCGGGGTCCCTCCCCGCCCGAACCCCGCGTCGAGGCCTTATCCAGGGCCCCGTTCGCCCGCCGATTGGCGGGACGCTGCTGTCTGGCGGAAGGCGCTCCCGCGGGCGGCTGACCCGCCCCGCCTGAACGTCGCCCGGAACGTTTCGGCGTCATCGGCTATCCCCCGTGAGTCGTTCCGGTTTCCCGTGAACGACGATTCGGGACCCGATGCGGCGCTCCTGCGAGCGCCGCGAGTCGTTCCAAACTTGGCTCCGCAGCGGGGGATCTCAGGAAGGCGAGGCGCTCGGCAAGGCGCTCGGCAAGGCGCTCGGCGAGGCGGCGGCGGTAGGAGTCGCTGCCGCGGGGGTCGCGCTGGTCGACGCCCCGGCCGACGGGCTAGGGGTGATACCGAGAGCCGTGTCGAGGGCAGACGAGATCGTCCCGTAGTCATACGAGTCCAGGGCCGTGCCGCCGTCGATGACTATCCCCGGCGTGCCTTTTACGCTCGAGGGGATCTGGGTCTGCTCGGTCTGAATCTCGGCGTTGTGCGTGCCGTTGTCGACGCAGGTGTTGAACTTGGTCAGATCCTTGATGCCGGCCATCTGGCCGATCGTCTTGAGGCGATCCTTGGTGTAGGCCCCGGATCCTTCCGAGTACTGGTTGGCGAAGAGCCAGTCGTGATACGGCCAGAACATGCCCTGGTCGCTCGCGCAGCGCGCGGCGTTGGCGGCGTCGAGCGATTCGTGGCCGCCGGTCTTCTCATCGATGATCAGGAAATCGTGATAGACGATCTTGGCCTTGCCGGTCGCGACGTAGTTGCTGATGACCTCCGGCTCGATGTCGTGCGTGAAGATCCAGCAGTTGGGGCACTGGAAGTCTTCATAGATGTCGATAGTGTGCTTCGCGTCGGCGTTGCCCAGCGTCAGGCCGTTGCTCGCGATCGAGTTCGGCGTGATCGCGCTGCCGAGCGGCGGGTTCGGCGTGCCGCCCGGCTGGTTCGGCGTGTTGCCTCCCTGATTCGTCAGGAGGATGGCACCGCCGATGACGACCGCGGCAACCACGACCGCGATGACCGAGTAGAGGATAAGCGGCCGACTCGACCCTCCCGAGCTGCCATACGTGCCGGCTCGAGCCAGGGCTCGGTTCGCCTCCCGGTTTGCCAGACGCTGCTGCCTGGCCGAGCGCCGGCTCGTCGGCGGCACGCTACCACCGGAAGTTGGACGCCCACTCGGACGGTTGGATGTCATCGCGTTGACCCTCGTGCGCTGGTTTGGGCGGGATTGGGTGTCAGTTGAGTTCGTCGGCTGGAATCGCGTCCGGATTGGGAGTCCGAAGGTAGACCCACAGGGCGATCACGAAGCGCAGGACCAGCGAGATGCCGTAGGACTCGCAGTACACGCAGACCGCCTTGACCAGGAATATCTGCGCGAACTGGAACCAGCCCTCGAACAGCACGCCGACGAGCGAAAGGCCGTAGTGCAGCAGCAGGAGCTTGTAGTTGTTGGTGCGCCACCACGCGATGGCCAGGATGAAGAGCGTGATCGAGAGGCAGACGCCGTACACGGCCACGGGTATCCCGAAGAACGGGCGCGAGTAGGCGCTCTGCGCCACCGCGTTGCAGTCGAAGATACCGACCTTGGGACAGATCAGGGGCTTGTTCTGCAGCTCCTCTACCGAGAGGTAGGAGGCGATACCAAGCCCGATCAGGTCGAGCGTAGCCAGCACGAGACCGGGATGGATGTGCCTGATCCGACTCCACAGTGATGGCCGGGCCGCCTGAGCGGCCATGCTTGTTTCTGCCATTCCTCCTGCCTTCGTCTGACGCCGGCGATCGGCCGGGCCGACGCGGTTTCGCCTGGCGGCCTGACGGCGAAGCGTCCGAACATCGTACTCGACATCGCGAAATGAGACCTGGTATCATCGGTGCATGAGACCGAGTATCACTTCGCCCCAGGCCGAACGGATCGTTCGGGCGCTCGAACGGGCAGGTTACCAGGCAACCCCGAACCGCCACCTGGTGGCCGAGCTCGTTGCAGCCACTGGTGGCCATTTCACCGCGGCCGAACTTCTGGAGCGCGGCCGGCGCGAGCGAGTGAACATCGGCCGAGCCACCGTCTTCCGCGCGCTCGAACTCCTGACGTCGCTCCGGGTAGTGGAACGCCTCGACCTCCCGAACGGCTCGCATGCATACGTGTTGTGCGACCCGGACGAGCATCACCACCACCTCGTCTGCTCGAACTGCGGTCGGAGCCAGGACGTCGCCGATGGAGAACTGGCACGTCTGGTCGACGAGATCGCGAAACGCCACGGATACCGGATAGAGGCTCATCGTCTCGAGCTCTTCGGGACCTGTCCCGATTGCGCGGCGAAAGAACCCATAGCGGATGCAGGAGCCAACGCATGACCCCGGACGCACGCAGAACACTCTGGCGCCATCTCGCCCTCGTGACGATTCCGCTTCTTCTGGTCGTGGCGTCCGGCTGCTCTTCGAGCACGAGCAGCTCTGGCAGCAAGATCAACGCGGTTGCCGGCGAGAACTTCTACGGCGACCTCGTGTCCCGGGTCGGCGGCGACCTCGTGTCCGTGACGAGCATCTTGAGTGACCCCAACGTCGACCCCCACACTTACGAGAGCAGTCCCGCGAATGCCCAGGCCGTCGCCGACGCCACATTGGTGGTCGAGAACGGCCTCGGTTACGACGCGTTCCTGGACCATCTGATCGGCGCCTCGCCGCGCTCCGACCGCAAGGTGATCGACGTCCAGACCTTGCTCGGGCTCGCAGACGGTGTGAACCCGCACGTCTGGTACGACCCGGCGACGATGCCAAAGGTGGGACGGGCTGTCGCCGATGCCATGGAGCAGCTGCGCCCGGACTCGAAGCCGACCATCGAGGCAAATCTCAAGACCTATCTAGACTCCTTCGCCCCACTGGCCGCAAAGATCGCCGAGGCCAAGACCCGCTACCCCGGCACGCCCGTGGCCTACACCGAGCCGGTCCCCGGGTACCTCGTCACCGCTCTTGGCTGGCAAGCGCTGACCCCCGAAGGCTTCGCCAAGGCGATCGAGGACGGCACCGACCCGGCCCCGGCCGACGTCGCCGCGATGCAAGACTTGCTGACCGGCCACAAGGTCAAGGTGCTGCTCTACAACAGCCAGGCCACGTCGCCGGTGACCGAGTCGATCAAGACCCTTGCCGGGCAGTCTGGCGTCCCGGTTGTGGGCGTGTCCGAGACCATCCCGAAGACGGGGGAAAGCTTCGTCGATTGGCAGCTGGCCCAGCTCAACGCCATCGAAGCGGCGATCGGGGGAGGCGCGTGAGCGGCAACGGTCGGTCCCTCCGCGGCGGCGCCCAAGCCGAAGGGCCTGCAGCCAGGCAGGAGCCGGCGATGTGCTTCGATCGGGCGACGCTCGCGTATGGCGATCGGGTGGTCTGGTCGGAGCTCTCGATGACGGTCCCGCAGGGCGAGTTCCTGGCCGTGCTCGGGCCGAATGGATCGGGCAAGACGTCGCTGCTGCGGGCGCTGCTCGGCCTGGCCCCGCTGGCGAGTGGCTCGCTCGACGTCCTGGGCGGGCCTCCTCGACGAGGCAATCCGGCCATCGGCTACGTCCCGCAGCATGCCGGCTTCGACCGGGACCTTCCGCTCCGAGGTCGCGACCTCGTGGGCCTCGGCGTCGACGGCCACCGCTGGGGGTTCGGGCGGCTGTCACGCGCCGATCGCGCTCGAGTGGAAGCGGCACTGGAGGCGGTCGAGGCCGGTCCGTACGCCGATGCGCCTATCGGCCGGCTCTCCGGCGGTGAGCAGCAGCGTCTCCGGATAGCCCAGGCTCTCGTCGGCGATCCGAAGCTCCTGCTTTGCGACGAGCCGCTGGCAAGCCTGGACATGCGCTATCAGCAGGAGATAACCGAGCTGATCGGCGGCTGGTCCCGCGACAGGGGTGGCACCGTCGTCTTTGTCACCCACGACGTGAACCCGGTGCTCGGCTACGCCGACCGGGTCGTGTTCGTGGTGAACGGCCGCTGGGCCGCCGGGACGACAGACGAGGTCCTGACCAGCCAGACGATGTCGGATCTCTACGACGCGCCCGTCGAAGTGCTGAGGGTCCGCGGCCGGGTCGTGGTCGTCGGCGAGGCGAGTGGCGCCGGCTTCGACATCGACGAGCCGCACCACTTTCCCGAGCCGGTGGGGACTCATCAATGATCGACCAGCTCCTCCATCTGCTCCCTTACCCGTTCGTTCAGGACATGCTGCTGGCGGGCGTTCTCGTGTCCGTGGTCGCCGGTCTCGTCAGCCGCTTCGTGGTCGCCCGGAACATGTCGTTCGCCGTCCATGCCCTGGCCGAAGTGGGCTTCACCGGCTCGGCGGGCTTCATCCTCGTCGGCCTCTCGCCCGTGCTCGGGTTGCTCTCGGGATCGCTCCTGACCGCACTGGTGATCGGAACCCTCGGCCTGCGCGTCCGCGAGCGCGACTCGGTGGTCGGCGTCGTCATGGCCTTCGGTCTGGGGCTCGGCGTCCTCTTCATCACGCTCTATCGTCGCTACGCGACCGAGGCCTTCTCGATCCTGTTCGGGGCCATCACGACCGTCAGCCAGGGCGACCTCATCCTGCTGGTCGTGATGGCGACCATCACGATCGTCGGCCTGGGCGTCATGTACCGGCCGCTCACCTTCGCGACCGTGGATCCGCTCGTCGCCGAAGCGCGCGGCGTACCTGTGCGGCTCGTCTCGATCCTGTTCCTGCTCATGCTCGCGGCCTCGGTCGCGGAGGCGGTCCAGATCGTTGGCGTGCTCCTGATCCTGACTCTCCTGATCACGCCCGGGGCCACGGCCGAGCGCCTGACGGCACATCCGGGCCTCGCGACGCTCGCGAGCGTGGGGGTGGCCCTCCTGGCAACCGTTGGCGGAATCCTGCTGGCCCTGGTCACGACCGTGCCGGTCAGCTTCTACGTCACGACGATCGCGTTCGCCTGCTACATAACCGTCAGGCTCGGTGCCCCTCTTCTGGAGCGGTCCCGGAGGCGCGGGACCTCGGCCTAGTCTGGCTCGGCGGCTGCGTGGGTCAGAAGGAACTCTTCGAGCTCGGCGGCCGTCGGCATCCCCTCGCGCGCCCCGACGTGGGTAGTGGCCAGCGCTCCCCCCGCCACCGCCCGCTGAACGGCCTCTGCCAGCGGGCGTCCTTCGGCCAGAGCCGCCGCCAGCGCCCCGCAGAACGCATCGCCGGCCCCAGTGCTGTCCACGGTCGCGACTCGATCGGCCGGGACCTGCCAGACCCGGATCCCGCCGCCGCGGCCCGAGGCCCCTGCCGAGGTCCGCGAGGCCGGCGGGCTCTTCGACCCCGGCGCCAATTGCTCGGCAGCGGTCGTCGCGCCGCCTCCCGCGCCCGCGGCGTCGCCTGCACCCATGGCGGCGGTCCCAGCAGCGGCGGCATCACCAGCAGCTTCCTCGCCCTCGCAGCCTTCGATCCTGACCGTGCTGGCTCGCTGCGCCTCGGCCGTACCGTCGAGGCCCGACCCTATGCGCTCGAGGACCACGACCCCGGCCGCCCCGAGCGTCACGATGACCGCCTTGCGGGCACCGGGTCCCTCCGGTCCCGGCTCGAGCAGAGAGCGGGCTCTGACGGTCGTGTCGGTGCTGACGTCCGTCCGACGGCCGGTCCGCCTCGCCTCGGTCTGGAGCAACGTCGCCAGCTCGTTGCGGTTGGGAGTCACGATGTCGGCCAGCCCGAAGATCGACCTGTCGATCCCGATGGCCGGGGCGGGGTTCAGGACCGTCGTCGCTCCGGCGGCATGGCCGCACAGCAGAGCCTCGCGCACGACGTGGAGTGGGACTTCGTTGCAGACGAGCATGACGTCGCCGGTCAGCCGCCCGAGCCGCGCCAGGCAGTCGTGAACGTAGCCCGCCTCGATCGCGCCGTTTGCTCCCGGCACCACGGCTATCTCGTTCTCTCCGGTGGCGTCGACCAGGATCAAAGCCACGCCGGTCGGCTGGCCGGGCAGCGACGCGACCATCGAGACGTCCACTCGTTCGGCGGCGAGCGCGCGACGCGCCTCGACCTCGAACGTGTCGTCGCCAAGCGCTCCGATGAAGAGCGTCGGCCGGCGCAGACGGGCGGCCGCGACGGCCTGGTTGCCCCCCTTGCCGCCGTGGTGGCGGTCGTAGCTGCCGCCGGTGACCGTCTCGCCGGGGTGTGGAAGATGTGGGACGCGCGCGACCAGGTCGATGTTGACCGAGCCGACCACGATGACGCGGCCGCTCATTCTGCTCGTGCCTCCTGGTGACGCGGCGGCGCTCAGCGACGCCTTGGAACCTGATTGTGCGTTACGGGCGGCTTCTTGGCACGCCGATCGTGCGGCTCGGGCCCGACTCCGCGCCGGCCCGGGCAAGGAAGAGCCCCGTCCGGGCGGGGACGGGGCTAGGAGAGGCGATACTGGCGGGCTCGACCGGATTCGAACCGGCGGTCTCCAGCGTGACAGGCTGGCATGTTAGGCCGCTACACCACGAGCCCGCGCCGACCGCGAAGGATAGCAGGTGCAGCCGCCGATGTCCGAACACGATCAAGTCGGCCCGGGTTCGTCGCCGGGCGCGAACGGCGCCCTCAGCCGGCCGTCATATACTCGACCGACAACCCCCTCGGAGTAAGCGGAACCGGATGATCGACCTCCGCAGCGACACCGTCACCCACCCCACGCCCGCGATGCGCAAGGCCATGTACGAGGCCGAGCTGGGCGACGACGTATTCGGCGACGACCCGACGGTGAACAGGCTCCAGGATCGCGCGGCGGAGCTGCTCGGCAAGGAGGCGGCGCTGTTCGTCGCGAGCGGCTCGATGGCCAACCTGGTGTCGCAGCTCGGGCATCTCGGGCGCGGCCAGGAGACGATCGCCGGCGCGAGCACTCACATGGTCGACGACGAGCAGGCCGGCCACGCCGTCGTCGTCGGCACCTCCATCAGGCAGATGCGCGAGAACGCGGACGGCACGTTCGACCTCGACGCGCTCGAGGAGGCGTTCCGCGATCCCAGCGACCCGCACCAGCCGATAACCGGCCTGGTCGCCATCGAGAACACCCACGCCCACTCGATGGGCCAGCCGCTCAGCCTCGGATACACGCAGACCGTGGCCGAGATCGCCCATCGCCACGGCGTCCCGCTCCACATCGACGGAGCGCGCTTCTTCAACGCCTGCGTGGCGTTGGACCTGACCCCGAGACAGCTGGCCGGGCCGGCCGATTCGGTCGCGTTCTGCCTGTCGAAGGGACTCTCCTGCCCCGTCGGGTCCATGGTCGTCGGATCGAGGGAGTTCATCCACCGGGCCTGGCGCGGTCGGAAGCTGGTTGGCGGCGGGATGCGCCAGGTCGGGATCCTGGCGGCGGCTGGACTGGTGGCTCTCAGCGACGGCTCGGACGGCATGATCGCGCGCCTCGCCGAGGATCACCTCAACGCCCGCCGCCTGGCCGAGGGTCTGGCCGACCTCGACGGCGTCGAGTCCGCCGGCGGCCTGGCGCAACCGGCGCCGGGGCGGCTGGACCCGAGCCGCGCCACGACGGACTTCGTGGTCTTTCGGGTGCGGCGGGACCGGACCGCCTTCCTCGACGCGTTGCGGACCCACGGCGTCCTGATGGTCGAATACTCGGGCGGCTCGATCCGGGCCGTGACCCATTACGGCGTCACCGCCGCCGACATCGCCCGTGTGGTCGGGGCCGCGGCCGAGGCTCTGCGCGAAACCACGCCAACCCCCGCCACTCAAACCTCGCCTGCCCAACCAGCGGCAGCCCCAGTCCTGGAGCGATAGATGGCTGATCTCGACCTTCCTCGTCCGGTCTCACAGCCGATTGCCGGCCCGCTCGATGGGGCGTTCTGGGACGCCATCGAAGCCGACTTCCGCCGCCTGATCGATGTCCATCCGATCTACGCCACGTATATGGGCATCCACGATGGCGACGGCAGGCTCGACAACGGCAGTCGCGACGCCGTGGAGCAGGACATCGCCGATGCGAAGAAGCTCGGGCGCGCGCTGGAGGCAATCGACCCGGCGGGGCTCTCGGAGAGCGTCCGTTTCGAGCGCGAGCTGGCGATCCACAACGTCCGCCGCGCGCTCTTCGACCTCGATATCCATCGGGTCTGGGAGCGCCGCTCCACGGCCATGGACATGGTCGGTGATGCGCTCTTCAGCGTCTTTGCTCGCGACTACGCCCCACTCTCCGATCGACTGGCGGCGCTGACCTCCCGGATGGAGGCCATTCCGGCGGCCCTCGAGCAGCACAGGACCCGAGCCACCGCACCCCAGGTCCGGCTCTGGCAGGAGCTCGAGATCGACGCCGGCGAACAGATGCCATTCCTCTTCAAGGAGATCCAGGCCGCCGGCGCGGGAGTCCTGGGCGAGCGTGGCAAGGCACGCCTGGACAAGGCGGTCGAGACGGCCTCAGCGGCCGTCGCCTCCTACATCGACACGATCAAGTCGGGCATGGGCTCGACCGTCGAGGAGTGGGCGCTCGGCTCCGAGAGCTACGACCAGCTGGTCGGGCGGCGAGCCTTCGACGGCCTCGATGCGTCGCAGATCCTCGAGATCGGGCAGCAGCAGCTGGCGCTCAACAAGGCGGCTCGAGTCGAGGATGCCCGCCGCATCGACCCAGGCGTCGAGGAGCGGGTCGTCGTCGACCGGGTCAAGTCGAACCATCCGGCGACCTTCGAGGAGGCGCTCGCCAGCTACAAGGACGCCATGAACCGGGCCCGGGCCCACATCGTCGAGCACGGCATCGCGACGCTGCCGCCGGGCGAGCAGATCTCGGTCATCCCCACGCCGGAGTACCTGCGCACGGTCGTCCCGTTTGCCGCCTACTTCGAGCCGCCCAAGTTCGACAAGCACCCGTCGGGCATATACATCGTCACGCCCTCGGTCGGCGACGACCCGAACGCGATGCGCGAGCACAACTACGCCTCAATCAGCAATACCAGCGTCCATGAGGCATACCCGGGCCATCACCTGCAGCTCTCCGCCGCGATCCGCCACCCATCTCTGGTGCGGCTCCTGACCGACGCCCCGGAGTTCGTCGAGGGCTGGGGCATGTACAGCGAGCAGATGATGCGCGAGCAGGGCTTCGACGCCGGCCCCGAGTTCCTGCTCGCAATGCACACAGACGCCATCTGGCGAGCGTGCCGGATCATCCTCGACGTCCGCATGCACCGTGGCGAGCTCTCGGTCGACGAGGCCACGGCATTCCTGATCGAGCACACCGCCTTCGAGCACGCCAACGCGCAGGCCGAAGTCTTCCGCTACACGTACACGCCCACATATCAGCTCAGTTACCTGCTCGGGAAGGTCCTGCTCCTTCAGCTCCGAGCCGACGAGCAGCGCCGGATGGGCGATCGCTTCAGCCTCAAGGACTTCCACGACACGCTCCTGCGAAACGGCTCGCTGCCGATCAGCTTCCAGCGCCGGCTTCTGGCGGGCGCGGCTCGGGGAGCCGCCGGAGCGGCCGGTGGAGTGGCCGGCGGAGCCGCGGGAGCCGCCGGAGCGGCCAGTGGAGCGGCCGCCGTTCGCGCATCGGACGGGTAGCACCAGGTCGTGCTCGTAATCCCAAGCATCGACGTCGAGAACAGCCGCTCACGATTGGTCCACTGGCCGGGTGCCTCGGCCGGGATCGGATCGCCGAGCGACCGGCCCGACAGGATCGCGGAACGGTTCGTGGCCCTCGGCGCGAAGATGATCCACATCGTCGACATGGACGGCGCCCGTTCCGGGCGCCCGGCCAATCTCGAGGTCATGGGCCGCGTGGCCTCGCGAGTGGGGGTGCCACTCCAGGTCGCCGGGGGCATGGAGGGAGCGGACAACATCCGGCTCGCCTTCGCCGCCGGCGCCACGCGCGTAGTCGTCTCAATGGCCGTGGCAGACAGGCCCGAGCTGCTCCACGAATGCCTGGCGGTGGCGGGCGACTGGCTCGCCGTCGGATTGGACCCGCGGCCAGATCGCATTGCCGCGTATCCTTGGCACAGACCCGCGCCTCCGAGCCTGGTAGACCTGGCCGGCGAGCTGGTGGATCATGGCGTCCGCCGGCTCGTTCTCTCACACGGCGGCGCGGTTCCGGACCTGGGGTTCCTGACCGGACTGGCTCGATCTCTTCGCGCCGAGCTGTTCGTGGCCGGCGGGTCCGTAGACCTCAACGCAATCAAAGGCCTGCGGGACGCCGAGATCGCAGGCATCATCCTCGGCGAGCCGCTCCTCTCCGGAGCACTAGACTTCGCCAAAGCCCTGGAGGCCGCTGCATGATCCTCGCGCTCAACTCGTCGTCCGCCCGCCGGGTCGCGGCCTTTGGCCTCGCCGCACTGCTGGTCGCCGGCTGCACCGCCGTTCCGAACGTCACGCCTACGCCTTCGCCGACGCTCCTGCCGAGCGTGCCACCCACGACTCCAGCCTTCACGCTGGGCCCGACCGAGTCGCCCTCGCCATTTGGCTGCCCGACCTCCGCGCCGGCCGCTCTCTCCGGCACCGCGACCGTCACGATGACCACCAACTTCGGCAATATCGTGATCAAGGTGGACGGCAGCCTCGGACCTAACGCCGCCGGCGCTTTCGTAGCGCTGTCTCGCTGCGGGTACTACAACAACGTTCTCTTCCACCGCATCGTGCCCGGGTTCGTGATCCAGGGCGGCGACGGGCAATACGCGCGCCTGCCCAACGACGAGCCGAACAAGATGGGCACCGGCGGCCCCGGCTGGACCATCCCCGACGACAAGGTGACGACGACCTACAAGCGCGGCACCATCGCCATGGCCCGCACCGCGAACGCGAATTCGGGCAACTCGCAGTTCTTCATCGTTCTGGCCGACTCGGCGGCGTCGACCCTTGGCGCAAGCGCAGCGAACAACTACGCCATATTCGGCAACGTGACATCCGGGCTGGACGTCGTGGACAGGATCGTGCGAGTCCCGCTCGGTGGCGAGCCGGGGTCGGACGGCTCCGCCGCCTCGATGCCGCTCGAACCTGTGGTCATCACGAGCACGATCGTCACGACGCCGTAGCAGGCGCCACGTTCCAATCCCCGCCACCCCGCGTCGCCCGACGGGCGAGCCGGATCGCCCGCTCCTGCCGGGTTGCGGCCATCAGTGGCACCCTAACTCGTGACAACCAGATGAGGAGAAACGGATGACGAAGGCGACGATCGAGACCGACAAGGGCGCAATCGAGATCGAGCTGAGTACGAAGGGCGCCCCAAAGGCCGCCGCCAACTTCATCAAGCTCGCCCGCGAGGGCTTCTACGACGGCGTGGTCTTCCATCGCCTGGTGCCGGGTTTCGTGATCCAGGGCGGCGACGGGGAATACGGCCATCTCGACAAGCTCGACAGAGGGCGGCTCGGCACGGGCGGTCCCGGATACAAGTTTGCCGACGAGCTGTTCGAGGGCGACTACGTTCGAGGCGCCGTCGCGATGGCCAACGCCGGTCCGAACACCAATGGCAGTCAGTTCTTCATCTGCCTCGCGGATTTGTCGGGTGGGCGGCTGCCCAAGAAGTACACGCTCTTCGGTCAGGTGACCGCCGGCATGGACGTCGTCGATGCCATCGCGGCCTCCAAACGCGACAGTCGAGACCAGCCGGCCCAGCCGACGGCGATGGCTACAGTGAAGATCGACGAGTAGGCCCGCGCGCCTGACCCGATTGGCCATGATCCGAGCCACATCAACCCATGGAGAACCCTGAAAAAGGCCTGCATCGGGGTGTCGGGCGGGGCGATTGTGACGTCCTCGCCCATAGGTTGCGCAGACCGCAACAGAGGTCGAACCGAACCCTAACTAAGTTGCGGGATTTTAACCCAGTTGCCCGCCAAAACCCTTGGATTGAAGGCAGAAGGGGCTGTAGACTTTAGAAGCTGCCAGTCAGCCTGCTGCCCCAGTTGCAAGGTCATGGGTAGGTCGGGTTAGGGTAGTCGGTGCAGCCGACGTGATAGATGCCTTTGCAGCGTGGCAGAAGACGGTTCGTTTCTGACGGATCGACCCTTCACCGGGACAGCAACGAAGCGGCTCCTTCGGGAGCCGCTTCGATCTTAACCAGCGTCTTCGATCGCCGCCACGGGCTGGAATCGCGGTCTCGCGCCCCGTCGGGGGCCAGGCTCAGCGGCTGGGCTCACCGACGAGGGGCAGGATCCGCGCGTCGATCTCGGCGTCGCTCGGTCCGCATTCCACCTTCGCCAGGAGCCACGACTCGAGGTGGTCGACCCCTTCTCCGGGCTCCAGTCTGGTGAGGGGCCCGAGCGTCTCGACCTCGAGCATCTCGGGGTCCGTGTACGTCTCGGTGTTACAGCCCATGTCCGTGTACGTGGCATCTGGCTCGTACGCGTAACGGACGACGAACGCGTCGCCTCCGAGCAGGTATGCCGCCCAGCCCTGCTTGTTGAGGAGGCCCGCCTTCTGTTTGGCGGTCGCAGTCGGATCCTGCCGGAGCTGGATGTATCGGCGGCCCCAGGTCCAGCGGGGATCGCTCATGTCGGCGAAATACCAGAGCACCAGCGGGCGCGCCGGAACGAGCACGTCCGGATGAGGACGGAACTCTTCCTGGGGGAAGATGGCTCGGCCGCCCGGAGCCATGACCGACAGCGCCCACGGAGCCAGCTCGACCGGCCATGGGTTGCGGTTGATGAGCCGATGGGCGACTTCGACGCGGGGCAACGTCGGAGATATCGTGAGGCGTATCTCCTTGGCGATGCCGTTTGGCTCATCCGTGTTCCGGAGCACCAGTGTGGTGCCATCCCACGCGTGCTCTACCGGTCCGTTGTCTGGCGCGTACGTCCTCGGAGAGACCTCCGGCGCGTGCCACAGCCGGTGCCCGCCGTAGATCTGCCACTCCGGATCGCCCACCCGACCGAGCGACTCCGGGTATGTCTTGAACAGATTCTGGCCGCCTATGAAGCCGAGCCGGATCACCCGGGGGCCCACGTCGGTCGTCGCGACGAGCTCGATCTCCCCGTTATAGAGGCGAATGCAGTTCGGCCAGCCACCGTAGTTGACGGTCTCCATCATCGCGGCGTCCTCATTCCTTGAAGTAGATCTACCTGTCTGCTTAGGCGACGCAGGTCGCGCTCGGAGTCGGCTATCCCTCCGCCGAACCGCGGGCTAGCCTCGGGTGAGGCCGGCCAGGACCACCTGCCTCTCGATCCAACCGGCGTAACGGCATTGCGGTTGGCCGCCCCTTAGTGTGGGGCCCCGGCCGGCTCTCCGCAGACTCCGCGGCCCACGGACCGCCCAAGCCACCGGCGCGTCCGAGTTGGGCGCGGGAAGGCGCATGAGGAGGCCGACTTCGCCGGGCGGGCCGCCTCTTGTACCATGGCAGGACCTTTGGAGGCTTCACCATACCCGTGAGATTGGTGGCCTGCGACCACGGTGATCGGCTTGGGCGAGGATCAGATACTGGCACCATCTCTGGCGGTTCCGGACGGACGACCCGACGGCGAGACGGCCCCGGTGCGGGGAGACGCCGCTTCAGCGGTCGAATCCTCGTTCATCACTGTCCGCGGAATCCGAATCCATTACGAATCGGTCGGGAGCGGCCAGCCACTGCTGCTGCTCCACGGCTGGGGTAGCTCGCTCGACACTTTCGCGACCCTGACCGCGGACTTGCAGCGCTTCTTCCGCATCACAGCCTTCGATTTCCCCGGCCACGGCGGCTCAGATCTGCCGCCCACGACCTGGACCGTCGACGATTTCGTCGAGCTCACGCTGGACGTCATGGCGGAGCTAGGAATCGAGCAGACGGCAGTGCTGGGCCACTCGTTCGGAGGCCGCGTGGCGATCAAGCTCGCCGCCTCGAGGCCGGGCATTGTCGATCGCCTGATCCTCGTCGACGCCGCCGGGGTGCCGCCCCGCCAGACCGCGGGCCGCGTGCTCCGGCGTGGCACGTCCAGGTTCGCCAACGCGATAGGGCGCCGGCTGGGCCGGCCGGGTCAGGCGATCCGTGGCGCGATCGTCAGGCGGATCGCCTCCCCCGACTATCTCAACGCGGGTCCGCTGCGCGGCACCTTCCTGGCGATCGTCAAAGAGGACCTCAGACCGTATCTCTCTCGAATCGCGTGCCCGACGCTGCTCGTCTGGGGCGAGTCGGACGAGGAGACGCCCGTCGCCGACGCTCGCACGATGGAGAAGCTGATCCCGGGCGCTCGCCTGCTGGTGCTCAAGAACGCCGGGCACTTTTCGTACCTGGACCAGTACGGTCGCTTCCGCCTCGCCGCGCTCGAATTCCTCAATGGCTAGCCCCGCGCCGGATTCGGGCGCCGCGGTCGACATCCTGCAGATCGCCGTGCTGTCGGCCGCGGTCGTCGTAGGGTTCACCCTGACCGCCCGCCGGATCCTCCCGAGCCTCCATGCACTCCAGCAGGACGACTATTCGAACCGCCGTTTCGCCGGCTGGCTGGGCGCGTCGAGATCCAGAACGATCCAGGGTCGCCTCGCGTCGATCTATCTCGCTGCCGTCGCGGTGCATCTCGGGCTGAGCGCCGTCGCCGGCCTCCCCGGCACGTACGTTGCGCCGGCACTGGCCACCGTCGCGGCCGCCATCAACGAGATACGAACCCCCGTCCGGGCGCCGCGGAAGAAACCGCTCGTCTACACCGGCCGGGCGAAGCGCCTGCTGGCCGTTTCGGTCGTGGTGGCCGGATTAGTCTTCGCCGCCGTCTACGTCGCCGTCGCGCAGGCCGCCGCGGCGTTCGGCTTTCCCGATGCGTACGTGGCCGGGGCGGGCGTGATGGCCGCGACGCTGGTCTCCATCCACGCCGCGCCGTTCGCCGTGATGGCCGCGAACGTCTGCCTGGCGCCGCTCCAGGGGACGATCAATCTGACCTACCGCGTCAGGGCCCGGCGCAAGCTCGATCGCTTCAAGCCGATGGTCGTCGGCATCGCCGGCAGCTACGGCAAGACATCCACCAAATACTTCACCGAGGCGCTCCTCGAGTCGCGGTTCCGCGTCCTCAAGACCCGGGCGAGCTTCAACACGCTCCTGGGGGTCTGCCGAGCGATCAACGAGGAGCTCGGGCCCGAGCACCAGATGCTGATAGTGGAGATGGGAGCGTATCGGCGCGGAGAGATCCACGACATGGCGCGTCTGACCCGGCCGCATATCGGCGTCCTGACCGCGATTGGGCCGCAGCATCTCGAGCGTTTCGGCAGCATCGAGACGATCGAGATGGCCAAGTTCGAACTGCTCGAGGCACTTCCGGCGGACGGCATTGCCGTCGTCAACAACGACGACCCGCGTGTCCGGCGGCTGGCCGGGACGTTGCGTCTCGCTGAGGTCCGGCGGTATGGCATCGACACTTCAGCCGACGAGCTGGATCTTGCCGCGGTGTCGATTACTCACGGTCCGGACGGCCTCACCTTCACCCTTGTCGAGTGCGGTGGGCCACGAGTGACGGTCAGGACACGACTAATCGGCCTTCACAACGTCAGCAACATCCTTGCTGCAGCCTCGGTCGCGAGAGCCGCGGGCGTCAGCCTGCGCGAGGTCGCGGGGGCGATCGGCCGCCTGCAGCCGGTTCCCCACCGGCTCGAGACGCACACCGGGGCGGACGGCGTGACTATCATCGACGATGCCTACAACTCGAACCCGGTCGGTGCCTTCAACGCGCTCGATGCCCTGGCGGCGTTCGAGTCAGGGCGCAAAGTGCTGGTGACCCCCGGCATGGTCGAGCTCGGCGCCGAGCAGGATGCGTGGAACGAGAAGCTGGGAGCAAAGGCCGCCGACGTCTGCGACTACGTGATTCTCGTTGGAACACGTCAGACGGCTTCGATCCGGCGGGGCCTCGACGAACGCGGCTTCGGCGCCGAACGCGTGATGCCGGTCCCGAACCTCAACCGGGGGCTGGAGGCGCTGAAGACGATCGTCCGCGCCGGCGACGTGGTGTTGTTCGAGAACGACCTGCCCGACCTGTACGACGAGGAATGAGGAGCTGATGTCCAATCCGACCGTGGCCGTCATCTTCGGCGGCAGGTCCGTCGAGCACGAGGTGTCGGTCATCTCCGGCCACCAGGCGATGGACGCCCTCGATCAGGCCGGTTTTCCCGTCCTGCCGATCTACATCACCAAGCAGGGCGACTGGTATGCCGGCGACGGCCTCGACAACCTGGACCTCTACCGCGAGCAGACCTTCCACGCCGCCGGTCTCAAGAACGTCTTCCGCGTCAGCCTCAGCCCGGACAGATCCGTGCGGCAGCTGATCGTTCACCCGGGCGCGGCCGGCGGCCTCCTCTCGAAGAGCCCGAAGCTGTGGGCCGACGTCTTTTTTCCGATGATCCACGGCAGCCACGGTGAGGACGGCTCGCTGCAGGGGTTGTTCGAGCTGGCCGACGTGCCGTACGTGGGATCGGGCATCCTCGCCTCGTCGCTCGGTATAGACAAGGTGCTGACGAAGCGGGTCCTCCGGCAGGCAGGGATCCCCACTCTCGACTGTGTGGTGGTGTCGCGGCCCGATTGGGAGAAGGATCCAGACGCGTTCATCGGGGTCGTCGAAGCGAGGCACCGCTATCCGGCCATGGTCAAGCCGGTGTCCCTCGGAAGCAGCATCGGCGTCTCGAGCTGCGCCGACCGCGCGTCCCTGCGCGATGCGCTCGACCTCGCGATCGAGCTGGACGGTCGGGCCCTGGTCGAGGAGGCGTTGACCGACTTCATCGAGGTCAACTGCTCGGTGCTTGGCCCGCCTGAGCGCGCATCGGCCTGCGAGCAGCCGGTGCGGTCAGAGTCGGTCCTGTCGTTCGACGACAAGTACAAGCACGGCGGCAAGAAGCTGGGGCGCGGCGCGGCCGCGAGCACGGGCATGGCCGGCCTCCAGCGCCAGGTGCCGGCGCCGATCGGCGAGGCCCTGACCTCCGAGGTGCAGAGGCTCGCGATCGAGGCCTTCCGCGCCATCGACGCGAGTGGCGTCGTCCGCGTCGACTTCCTCTACAACCGGTCGAAGGCGCAACTGCTGCTGAACGAGATCAACACGACCCCCGGATCGCTCGCCTACTACTTGTGGGAGGAAGAGGGGCTGCGGTTCGACCAGCTCGTCGCGCGGTTGGTCGCGATCGCCTTCGAGCGCCATGAGAACCGCCGCGCCACGGTCTATTCGTTCTCGGCCAACCTCCTGACGAGATAAGGCGAAGCGGAGCTGGCCGCGCGGCGGGGCGGAAGGCAACGGTCTCGGTTTGCGGTCCGACTGACCTCAGCCGAGGTCCCAACGCCGGCGTGGAAGGATACTGACGCGGTCCGCGTGACCAACGACCCGGAGGATCCGATGGCAAGAGTTCTCGTCGGTATGACCATGTCGCTCGACGGGTTCGTGGCCGACGCGAGCGGCAGCGCAGACCTCCTCTATACAGACCTGGCGGCATTGCACGGCACCGAGTACATGAACACCCTGGTCGAGCAGACGGGCGCGGTCCTGATGGGTCGACAGGCATTCGAGATGGGCGAGCCCGACTGGTACGTGGGCAACTGCGAGTACCAGGTTCCAATCTTCGTCCTCACCCACCGGCCACCGCGCGTTGCCCCGAAACAGGACGAGCGCCTGACCTTCACCTTCGTGACCGACGGGATCGAATCGGCCGTCGCGCAGGCAAAGGCGGCCGCGGGACCCAGGGCCGTCCAGGTGGTCGGCGGCGTCAGCGTGATCCAGCAGCTCCTGCGGGCGGGCCTGGCCGAGGAGTTGCGCGTCGACGTCATGCCGGTACTGCTGGGCGAGGGCCTCCGACTCTTCTCCGGCTCCGATTTCAACGGGTTGCGGCTCGAGAAGACCGAGGTGCGGGAGCAAGGCGCCCGAACAAGTCTCACGTTCGGGATCGAGAACTAGACGGTCTCGGCCAGGTCCTTTCCGGGCGTAGATTGTCAACACTTGCGCTCTGATCGGAACGGCCGCCACGCACCACTCCCACCTCGAGGAGACTTGATGGTCGAAGGCATCGCTCCCGCGTTGGTCGACATCCTGGTGGTCGGCTACGCCGACATGCCCTCGGTTGCAGGCACCGTGGGTCTCGTCCGTGATGGCGACCGGGTGATCGTCGTCGACCCGGGAATGGTCAAGAGCCGCTCGCTGATCCTCGACCCGCTCGAGCGGCTGGCCATCTCACCTGACGACGTGACCCACGTATTCGTCTCGCATCATCACCTGGACCACACCGTCAACATCGCGCTCTTCCGCCAGGCGGAGATCGTCGACTTCCGATCGGCTCGCCGCGACGACCAGGTGAACGCCCATCAGGGCGAGGGATTCGAGCTGGGGCCCAACACCACCGTCTGGGTCACACCGGGTCACACCCCGCAGGACGCCAGCCTCGTCGTGGACACGGCCGCAGGTCGACACGCCTTCACTCATCTGTGGTGGCGGTCGGACCGGACGCCGGAGGTCGACCCCTACTCCACCGACCTGGCGGAGCTTGCCCGGAACCGCCAACGGCTCCTCGACGGCGTGGACGTCGTGATTCCCGGCCACGGGGCGCCATTCCGCGTGCGCTGACCGCCCTTCTCCGCCCGCGACGATCGCGTGTGGTCGGGGCGAAAGGGGATTCGAACCTCCGACCTTGGGCTCGGGAGCCGACGCTCTCAGGCGGGACGACCGCCCGATCGGGCGATGCGCTCACCCGGCATCGAGGCGTGGGGCGCTCTGCGCTCGCCTGGTCGATAACCAGCATTGGCCGGCCGTGCCGGAGAGCCGTGCCGGATCGGAGACCCGTTGCTGCCATTCGGGCGACGAGCCGGCGCATAGCCGATCGATGCCGCGGCCGGGGTCGCCCGACGGAACTCGCCTGGCCCGGCCTGGTCGAAATCGCTTGCGACTGGCCGGCGGAAGCCAGCGGCTGAGGTGCGGCGGGGTTCGACGGGTGCGGACAGGTTGAACCCGTTGGGCGCGGACTGGCGGGAGCTGCCCTGCGCGACGTGACCGTAACCGCTCGGTGCGGACCGGCGGAACCCACCCGGCGCCACCGAACGCGAGTCAGTTGGACTCGGACGACGAGCTGCCGCGATACCAACTGGCGCCGTCCCTCGGAAGGCGTTCGGACGCCGCCCCGCGGTCGGTCGGTTGAAGCCAGCTGATCGCTGTCGGATCGGCTCGCGCCTGATCGAACGGTCGACCTCGAAGCCGGGCACAACTTCTCGGCGAACGCGCTGACGCAGCAGCGCCTCGATTTCGAATAGCAGGCTGTCTTCGTCGATGCACACGAGCGACACCGCGTCGCCCTCCATGCCGGCGCGACCGGTCCGACCGATGCGATGGACGTAGTCCTGGGCGACCGTCGGCAGCTCGAAGTTGACGACGTGGGGCAGGCCGTCGATGTCGAGGCCGCGTGACGCGAGCTCGGTCGCGACCAGGATCGCGACACGTCCTGCCTTGAAGTCGTCGAGGGCGCGGACTCGCTGGCCCTGGCTCTTGTTGCCGTGGATCGCAGCGGCGCTGATGCCGTCGTGGCCGAGCTGCTCGGCCAGGCGGTTGGCGCCGTGCTTTGTTCGGGTGAAGACGAGCGCCCGATCGATCCGGCCGCTGCGCACCAGGTGGCTCAGCAGCTCGCGCTTGCGCTCGCGGTCGACGGGGTAGACGACCTGGCGAACAAGCTCGATGGCCGAGTTGCGGCGCGCTATCTGGACGTGGGCAGGAGTGTCGAGCAGACCGTCGGCGAGGCCTCGGATCTCGTCCGAGAAGGTGGCCGAGAAGAGCAAGTTCTGGCGGCGCGCCGGGAGGAGGTCGAGGATCCGGCGGATGTCGCGGATGAAGCCCATATCGAGCATCCGGTCGGCCTCGTCGAGGACGAGGAACTCGACCGATCGAAGGTCGATCGTTCCCTGGCCGGCGTGGTCGAGGAGACGCCCCGGCGTCGCGACGACGATCTCAGGACCAGCGCGGAGCGCCTGGACCTGGGGCTGGAAGCCGACGCCGCCGTAGATGGTGGTCGAGCCGACAGGACGCTCGGAGCCGTAGGTCCGGACGCTCTCCTCGATCTGGAGGGCGAGCTCGCGCGTCGGGGTGAGCACCAGGCAGCGGATCGGAAGACCCGAGGCCCCACGCGGGCGGCGCTGACCCGGAGGCAGCTGACGCGGTACGGGCCGGCTGGCGTTGAGCAGCTGGAGGATCGGCAGGACGAAAGCCGCGGTCTTGCCGGTGCCCGTCTGGGCGCCTGCGAGCAGGTCGCGGCCGGCAAGGACGATCGGGATGGATTGGCCCTGGACGGGCGTAGGCTCGGTGTAGCCCTGGGCGGCGACTGCTCGTAGAAGCTCGGGCGTTAGCCCCAGAGCTTCGAACGTGGCGGCCGGCGTGGCAGGTGATGCGGGCGGGAGGCCCGTCGAAAGGCGCTCGGAGGCAAGGCCGAGCTGAACGGAAGACATGGAGAGAGTCGCTCCTGACGTGGCCCACCCGCGTTTTGTCCCAGCGGGGCCGGTCAGGGCGAGAAGTGGATCGAGATCGGGCGGTGAGTTACCGGGGCGTTGACCGTAACGCCCATTCGTTCACGAAGACGCTAAGCATACACGGTCAAGCCCGAATGAGGGATGGGCGGCAATCCGCGGTCGGAGGACCGGCGCCGATGGGACCGGAGAAGAACCCGGCCGCGGTTGCACTCGGAAAGCTTGGCGAGCGAAGGGCGGGAAGGCGCGAGATGCGAAGCTCAGTCCTGATGAACGGTCGGAGATCGCCAAGAGGGCGACCGCGGCGCAGTCGTGGGCTAGAGGCCTAGTGTTTCGCCAAGCGGCATCTCAAAGGGATCTTCGACCGGCTTCCGCTCTGCTTTGATCGATTCGTTCAGAGCCGCGAGACGCGGCGTTGCGACGTAGTAACGCCCGCGGCGTTCACCCTTCGCGGCGAGCATCCCTGCCTCAACAAGCCGACTCAGATCGCGTCCGGCGATGTTGTCATTGACTTCTGCCACCTCGCGATAATCGGCATTCCTCAGCCGGAAACGCAGCGAAGCGTTGAACAACGCCGGCACGGATCGCTCCGGAAGCCTCAGTTTGTGCGCCTCTTGGGTGAGCAGGGTCCACCGTCGCTCGGCCTCTTCGGCTCGTCGGACCATCGTCTGAGCCTGTCGGTAGTGGGCGGTGAGGACGAAACGAATCCAAAGACGAGCATCGCGTTGGGGCTGCCAGGTTCCTTGGCCTACCTCGGCGAGGACTTTGTAGTACGCCTCCGTGTTGGCCCCGAGGTACTCCTCGATGCTTACGAACGGCGAGGCGACAATCCCTTCCCGGGCAAGGACCAGAGTCTGCAGACAGCGGGCCATCCGCCCATTGCCGTCCCGGAAGGGGTGGATCATCACCAGATTGAGGTGAGCCATCGCGGCCTTGACCATTGGCGGGACCCGGTCCACGGCACGCAAGTCTTCGACGAGTTCGTGCACCAGATCGGGCACCTCAATGGCATCCGGCCCCGTATAGACGATCTCGTGAGTCGCTTCATCCACCACGAAGACGGAGCCCGGCCGCCAGCGTCCAGGGCTCTTATCGAGGGCGTGGCACAGCATCATGTAGTGGAGAGAGCGGAGGAGGTTTTCGTCGTACACGAAATGGGCGTCGTCCGCCAACTGCAGAACGTAGGTCATGGCGTCCCGGTATCCCACGACGGCTCTCCACGCCTCGTCCTCCGCGTCGAGCGGGGGCTCGCCTGCCACAGCCGCAACGGCATCGTCGAGAGTGACGTTGTATCCCTCAATGCTGTTGGAGCCCCGGATGGCACGGGCTAGCATCACGCGTCGTAGCAGTCCGACCCAGCGGTGCTGCTCGGGCAATTGGTCATGTAGGGCGTCGCGAACTCGATCGATCCTCGCGATAACTTGAAGTTCCTGCTCAGTGAGTTCAGGACTGCGGAAGATCATGTTAAAAAGTCGCTTTCATTCCTACGTGGTGGCCGATATATTCCTACAGCACGTGGTAATGTATCACACTTTGGAACGCGCCCGCAAGCCTTAGGCTCCGAACGCCAGGACCGCCGCGCCGGCCAGGACGATCGCAGCCGCTCCAACGCGGAGCGCCGCCTCTCGTGAAGTCTCGGCTTCGGCCAACCTGAAGGCACCCCAGCCCGATGCAAGAACGATGGCCGACTCACGCAGCGGCGCCACGACCGCGAGGGGTGCCAGCGTGTAGGCAAGAAGCACCAGCACGTACGAGACGAGCGTCAACAGCCCGACGACGGCGCCAGGCCGCCGCTCCCCCGATGGCGGGAAGGCGGGCTCATGCCGGGCGAGCCAAGCCCACGCAACCAGGCCCGCGACAGAAACCGGCCACATGATCCCGGCATATAGCCAGGGCGAAACCAGCCGGACGCCGACTCGGTCGACGGCCGAATAGGCAACGATCGCCAGGCCAGTCAGGAGCGCGAAGGCGACAGCCAGGTCGGCGGAGCGGTCAGCGGGGCGGCCCGTAGGCCGCCGCAGCACACGCCACGGCTGCTGGATTGCCAGCATCCCGATCAGCAGCAGCGCGACGCCAAGCCAGCCGGCCGGGCGGATCTGCTCGCCGAGAACGCCCCACCCGACCAGCACGGCCAGGAGCGGAGCCGTCCCCCTCGCGATCGGATACACGACCGACAGGTCGCCGCGACGGTATGCCGCCGACAGCAGCACGAAGTAGACCGTCTCGATCAGCCCCGAGACGACTGCCAGCGCCGCCGCGTCTGCTGGTATTCCCGGCCGGCCCGACGCCAGCCACACGACCACGGCCAGTGGAGCGACGACCGCTGCGCCGACTGCCATGCCAAGGGTCGAGGCCCGCCGCGGGTCGCCCGATGTCTTGATCAGGACGTTCCAGCTGACATGGAGAACGGCCGCGGCGCCGACGAGCGCGAAGACGAGCGGGTCCACGGGGCTGAGTTTAGGGCCAACATCCTTGCTTTCTGGGCAGATTCCAATCCCGGTGGCACGAGTCCGGGAAGGCCAGGACGCGTCCGCATGTAGACGGCCGATCGGCGTTGGCACAACCCGAATCGACCGTGGAAGAGGGCCGGCTGGCGCGAGAAGGGACCCGATCGGCCTCCGAGGCGGGCTCTGCGAGCTCACCTGGGCGATCGATCTGGATCGCCGCCACCTCGGTTGGACGATGGCAGGATCACATGGCACCGCCGGCCAATCGCCGAGGATGGCGCCGCGGCCAACCTGCGGGCAACGGCGACTAGAGGGTTTGGCCGAAGGCAACGCCATGGCGAGTCGGTCGGCAGATGGGATGGTGGTGGCTCGCGCGACCTTTCGGGATTAGGCTGGAAACCCAACCTGCTGTCGAGGACAGGCTCATGGATGTCGCCGCCGATCCGCGCAACGAGGACGCTTCCGTACTCGCGCCAACAGACGCCCGGCCGGACGCCGGTTTGCCGGCCGAGCCGTTCGCCGGCTATCGGAAGCCTCTCGCACGCGCGGCCGAGCTGGCGCTCGAGTACCTCGAAAGCCTCCCGGACCGCCGGGTCGGGGCCGACCCGGCGATGGCGGAGCACCTTCGGGCGCAGATGAGCCGGCCTCTCGCGGAGGCCGGCGAGGACCCGGAGTCGGTGATCGCCGAGCTCGCGGCCACGGCCGATCCCGGGCTCACCGCGATGAACGGCCCGCGCTACTTCGGCTTCGTGATCGGGGGGACGCTGCCGGCGGCTCTCGCCGCCGACTGGCTTGCCAGTGCCTGGGACCAGAACGCTGGGATGCATATTCCCACTCCGGCTGCGGCCGCCGCCGAGATAGCCGCCGGCGCGTGGCTCGTCGAGCTGCTTGGGTTTGCGCCCGGGACGAGCGTCGGCTTCACGACCGGAGCCACGACCGCCAACCTGACCTGCATGGCCGCCGCCCGCCACGAGGTGCTGCGGCGAGCCGGGTGGGACGTGGAGGCCGACGGCCTCCAGGGAGCGCCGGCTGTGACAGTGGTCGCTAGCGACGAAGTCCACCCCAGCATGGTCAAGGCGATGCGGATCGTCGGTCTCGGAGGCAGGACGGGGCTCCGCGTTGCGGTTGACGACCAGGGCCGGATGCGGCTGGATGACCTCCGCCGGGCGCTGGACCTCACGTTCGGGCCGGTCATCGTCGCGATCCAGCTCGGCAACGTGAACAGCGGGGCATTCGACCCGCTCGACGAGATCGTGCCGCTCGTCCGCGAGCTGCCAAACGCCTGGCTCCACGTCGACGGAGCGTTTGGGTTGTGGGCGGCCGCCTCGCCGCGGCTCCGGCCGCTGGCCGGCAGGCTGTCGGAGGTCGATTCGGCCGCCACCGACGCTCACAAGTGGCTCAACACGCCGTACGACACCGGCCTCGCCTTCATCCGAAACGAGGCTCCGGTTCGCGCCGCGATGAGCATCGCCGCCGCCTACCTGCCGGCGTCCCCTGCCGAACGAGACCCTTTCGAGTACGCGCCCGAGATGTCGCGCCGAGCGCGCGGCTTCCCGGTCTATGCCGCGTTGCGGTCGTTGGGCCGGCGCGGTCTGGCCGACATGATCGAGCGAGGCTGCGCCGTGGCCTCGTTCATGGCCGAGCGTCTGGCAGCCGATCCCGCCGTCCGGATCCTCAACGACGTCGTGTTGAACCAGGCTCTGGTGCGCTTCGGCGACGACGATGCGCTGACCCAGGAGGTCGTGCGTCGGGTCCAGGCCGACGGGACGTTATGGGCCGGCGGGACGGTGTGGCACGGGCTCGGCGCAATGCGGATTTCGGTTTCGGGTTGGTCGACGAGCGAGGCCGACGCGCTGCAATCGGTCGACGCGATCCTCCGGGCGCTCCACGAGGCGAAGCAGGCCTAGCGCGGCCGGCCGTCGGCACTTTCGGCGCCGCGCCAGCCTCGGCCTATTCGGCTGGGCCCCCTGCAAGACAGCGGTCGATCTCGGCCAGTTCGTCGGGCTCGAAATCCAGCTTCTCGAGAGCGTGGACGTTGTCCTCGAGCTGCTCGACGGAGCTCGCGCCGACGATCACGGACGTCATCCGCGGATCGCGCAGGCACCATGCGAGAGCCATCCCGGCCAGG
>Ga0187878_1000676_pt1 | contig 36939 bp, 64 predicted proteins | sample June2016WEW_17_1_FD_132979 | JGI IMG/M metagenome (GOLD analysis project Ga0187878, IMG submission 132979) | Peatland microbial communities from SPRUCE experiment site at the Marcell Experimental Forest, Minnesota, USA - June2016WEW_17_150 | ecosystem: Environmental > Terrestrial > Soil >... | reverse complement strand
CTTATAAACTCTGCGAAGTCACGCGCAGAGTTGGGGCCAAATAGCAGGTGGTAACTCTTCGATCCCTTTGATATTCCCCCACTGCCGATGTATCCATATATCCCGAAATTGAGGAGGAGGAGTCGCATCTCCTCCAAGAAGGGCCTATTGACTGAACTGATACAGAAGTATAACCCCTTGCTCTTGTAGTGAGGATTTCCTTCAGCGTCGTAGTATCCAGCCACGAATGCCCTTACTGCATCTGGGGTCTTTAGCAGTGTTCTGGGTAACTTGAAGATCCTACTTTTCCCTGCCCCCGAGGGGATTCCCAGTGCTTCTAGTCGTCGTTTGAAATCAGCGCTGTAGACAACTAGGTGGTTATTGTCTGCATGGGACTCATAGCCAAGTTTGTTAAGCCTATCTGCCACACCTTGCAATAATTCCGGGTTTCCGTCAGTAATACCAACGTCAGAGTGCCTTGTATCTGCATAAGGTCTAATGTTGCCATCGCCTAACACATATGCCACTACATATGGGTAAACCCAGTGTTCTCCCTCTTGCACCGGTAGAGTGTTGAATCTTGGTGCGAATAGGTAATCTCCGGGCCGTATTTCGTCGGCACGTTTTCTCTCAACTTCGTACCCGTTATACCATCGTGGGTGGCCATCCATGTGTCCGAGGCGATTCTTGTTGGTTTTCTTGCGCCGAACAATATAGAACTCATGCCATGGCGTTGCCGGAGGTAACACGCCAAATCGAGTCGTTATCTCGATGGATTCCTTGCAGGTTGTTCTGAATATGGCGTTGGTGTCTACGGTCTTGAGTGAGTCGTCATAACCAAGGGTTTTGGTGTTGAAAAACTTTGCTTCTCCGTCCTTGTAAGGCATCGGTTCAGCTTCAACTTTGTTCCAAATGTCTTCCAAGGTGGCTAGCCCACAAAATCCAGTGAATACTACGGCATTGCCACCTAAACAGCCATGCCCGTGCTGGTCAGTCGGTAAGGGATCCACTTGGCAGGCTGAATAGCCAAAAACACCGAGAGATTGTGGCAGTTGGGGTCCTGAGCCGGTATCCAAAACCGCCACCGTTATCCCGCTGCCGTCATAATCGGTGGGCACATCCAAGAGTACCAAGCGACTCTGGCTGGTTGGGATAATAGTGATCTCGCCTAACGGACTCATCCGAGCAAGAGGTCCTATCTTGCCCAGGGGGGTACGGGTTAATAACCCCAAAGGTGAATAGCGAAACGCCATCTTGGGACCGAGAAGTTCGCGGGGTATTATTACGGAATCAATACTAACCTCACCCTCTATCGGGTCAGTTTTTGTCATCAGAGTATTCAAAAAACTGGGGGCTCCCGCAACCTTCTTAATCATGTTCTTATGTACCATCTTTACCCCAGGTGTTTGCTCAATGGCAGCGAGAGATTCTACCGGGGCAGATACCTCAATATATTGCGTAGTTCCCGGCAGCCCGATAGTTCGACCAACTTTAATCGTAGCTCCTCCCAGTCCCATAATTTTTGCAAGGTCAGACGCTACTTGTGGGGATTCTACTTCGATGAGTAGCGGTATCATTTCAGGACCGAGATTAGTCGTCTTTAATTTTGCTGCTAAGTATGGATTTAGAGACATAGTTACCTCCCTTCAGGAATGGGTAGTCCTAATCGTTTCGCTAATTCTGAAAGGCTCGGCTGAGGCGGTTTTTCTGGGGTTAGGCAGGAATCACAGAATAATCCCCCCTGTCGTTTATGGAGATGCTCTTTCTTTTGCTTACATTTTGAACAGCTTCTCATATTTTACCTTTTTCTTTAAGGAATAGCCTCAATAAAGCTATTGAGTCCGGTCCTCCTTTAGCGTATTCCAAGAACTGTTGCTGCTGGTCGGGTTTCAGGTGTCTAACAATCTCACCACGATGAATATGTACCAGGGCACTCTCGATGATGTCACCAACAATGGGAATTTCCCCTGGCAGCATAGCGAGGTCTGAACCAATGGCTAGGCGCATTGCATTCTTCTCTTCTTCATTGAGCTTGGGCTTAACTAGAGGAGGTAATACGACATCAGCAAGATGCAGAGTGCCGAAGGGTGTTGGTACATCGAAGCCAGGAAGGATTTTTACCGCATCTCCGAATTTCATTTTGCACCTCTTTTCTAAGCCTACGCTTCCCAGGGTTTGTAGGTCAAATCCGGGAACTTCTTCTTAACCTCGCGGGTGCCCTCCTCAAGAAACTTACTTTCATCCTTAGTAAGTGTCTGAATAAGGGTGAGCAGCTCGCCGACGTGTCTCCGCTCCTCGTTGGCAATGTCCAAAAGCTGTACTCGCACCATGAAGTTGTCAGTAGCGTCCGCATGGGCCGTGTAGAGATGGATTGCCTCTTCTTCAGCAGCTAGGTCAAGGCGCAATGCCCTGACGAGGTCGCTTTCTCCCATGGGCCGGGTGTTCTGAATACCAGGGAAGGGATCGGTAAAACTTGCCATTGTCACCATTCCCCTCTAATAATTTCTTGAGGCCATGTAAATGCCTTATAAGTCGAGGGAGCTATCCAAATAGCACACCAGCCCCACGGTAAGATAGCTCCTTCCACAACATTACACATATCAGGCTTTACCCACCATCTACACTTCGAGCACTTGTAGTCCCAAAATACTGGAGGGGGAGAGAAAGGTAGGTAGGCTACTGAAAATTTATTGAACTTACCATTTAGACTAACATAATGCTCGATTTCATCTACCCATGGTTGAAGGACACCAGGCTTATATGTGGCATCAGCAGCGGCCAGCCCTATTGATTTCGCAAGAAGGAAGAATAAATCTGGTATCATTCTCTTTCCTAAAGAGCCTAAAGAGAGAGCGTTCGTGCTGGCTTGGGCATTCTCTAGCCACATCTCAATCCCCAGTGGCAGTTGCCCAACTTTTACTTTGGGATACCAGCAATTAAAGGATAGACTGAAATAAAGTAGGTTGTCAATAACCGAGGTGTTTTAGGCTTCGCTGGATGAATTCCCGGTCTACGGTAGGGCAAGGGAAGTTGCTGCAGGGGAGAATTTCAGTGCCCTGGAGATAGGGTGAGAATTCCTTGGTGAGCCTGGCTAGTATTTTATCCATTACTGATAACTTTGGCTCTCGCTCAAAAACAATGCGAGCATTGACTAATTCGCCTACCCAAAGAGCTAGGTCGCTCAATTTCGGAGGGTTAGGGTTTGTTAGGTAATATACCCCTGGACTATCGATCGACAGAATAGCATCGGCAACCGTGTTCACTGGTATGAGGTTCAAAGTCCCCTCCGGATTTCCCTTGATATGTATTACTGGCTCTTTAGGAGGCAGGTGTATAATGTGTTCCGCTTTCCGCCTTATCTTCTCGGCATTCTCGTGGACGTGAGCTATGGCTCCAACGAACTGATAGAAGGCGCCAGGCTTAATATCATCGGGTAGAGTTCCACTGGGATATTCCCCGATAACAATGGACGGTCTGAGGATAACTGCCTGACTGTTCTTGGCTCTTACCATTCCTTCTGCCAGCATCTTCGATTTCTCATAGTGATTTCGCCCGCTTTGATAGGCTGTGGAGACATATTTTAGCTTTCTTACCCCGCAATCTTCCATATAGCGTAGCAGGTTTGCAGTGCCAATAAGGTTAGTATCAATGCATTCCTGGCGAGTTTTGTCGCTATGACTAAGATTAATGACACCTGCCGAATGAATTACCGCATCTATTTCCTGGGAAATACCCGAGAGAGTGTCGGGGTTAGCCAGATCTCCCTTAACTACTACCAGATTGTCATGCTTTATTTTGGGTGGTGATTTGTGATAGAGGGCAATGACCTTATTCTGCTCTAGTAGTTTGGGTAGGAGGGCTGATCCGATAAAGCCGGTGGAGCCTGTAAGGAGAATAGTTTCTCTAGCCAAATTATCTTGGGCACACTTCTGGCGAATTTCCTCAACTGCGGTGTACTCTAGTGACACAGTGTATTTTCCTGCTAGTTCTTCTTTAATCTGTGCAATCGCTACCTTTTGGTTATCTACATTCATAATTGTGACAGCCTGATATCACCTTGCCAACCTTTTTGAATATGAATCATACCTATTTGAATCCCAAGCCGAGGGAAGTTTGCCGGAGCATCAAAACAGCAGATCTCTTTTATGGCGAATCCACTATCTCTAATTAAACGTAGCCTCTTCTTTGTCCATATTTGCTGGAGAACAATGATAAAGCAGATATTGTCGGCAATGTCTAGGCTGTGTTTTAGGAACTGAGTAACCATACTCCAGGGAGGATTAGTTATTATCCAGTCAACACGCTCGTTAAAATCAAAAAAATTCCTATCCTCTCTTATCTCACACCATAGCGTCCCAGGGGGTAGAACATTATAGAAACCGCCATCACCCCGACACGGCTCTAATATTTTCCCACTAGGATTGAAATGTTCTACCAGCCTCTTGGCTAACTCTACCGGGGTCATGACATTAGAATCAAGGTCAGGTCTTGTTACTACAAAGCCCATCTATCGTCTCCAGAAACTTTACCACATCCCCTACGGTCTTTAGCTCCTTTACATCTTCATCGTTAATCGGTTTTCCTATCGCTTCCTCAAGGGCCATGATAAGTTCTACCATATCGAGCGAGTCCATATTGAGGTCATCTTTTAAGTTAGCTTCTGGAGTAATGGCAGACTCTTCACAGCTTATTTGGTTAAGAATGACTTTTTTTACTTCGGCAAGCATGTCCATGACTACCTCTTTCTTTTGGTTCTTCTACCTGAATATATTTACCTAGCTTGGCCATCGCTTCTTGAGAAAGAACAGCCTTAGCCACCTCTTTACTAAGCGTCATCATTTTAGGTGTGAAACTAACCATGTTGAAATATCCGTGATAGAGACTATAGGTAGGCGGTCCTCCTCCTGGGGTTACACTAATCCGGTCACACCAGATAATGAAAAGCAGCTGTTCATCCAGGAACACTCTCACAATATATTGCTCTTGGTGAAGATGGTCGACTTCAAGTTCAAGTGTCATCCGCTTCTCAAGGTCTGGCATAAGGTAGGGCTTGGTTTGCTCTCGGTCCTTCATCATTGCCTAGTCTCCCACTTCAGAAGGGTTGCTCCGGCCGCGAGGCCCGCCCCCAGACTGATAATTACTCCCCAGTCTCCGGGCTTAACGTTCTCGCCCATAAGGAGTTTGCCTGCTATTCCAATGGAGCTGCTGCTGCAGTTGCCATAATTTCTCAGCACTTCCCTAGAATGTGTCATCTTGCTTTCTGGTAATTCTAACTCGTCTCTGATGTTGTCCAGCACCGCTCTTCCCCCGGGGTGAATAATCCACCAGGTTACATCGTCAATTTTGAGTCCATTTCTTTCCAGAAGTGGCGCCAGTGCCTTAGCCGATACCTTTGGTGCTATCTTGGGAACTTGCCGGGAGAGTAAACACCTCAGCCTTCCGTCTTGCCAGAGGAAACCCAGATGTTTCATATTCTCCGGGTCGAAGTAGTTTTCAAAGTCCATGAGGTAAGGGTGGCGAGGGTTATTGTCATAACCTATTAGAACGGCACAGGCTCCATCACCGAAGATGGCATTGGCACGAAGAAGTTCAAATTCCCGTGTCGGATCGGGATTGGCGCCATCTTCGGGAAAGTGACAAACCGAGCAGATCTCGCATGATATAGCTATGGATGTTTTCCCTGTGGCTACGGTGAAGTCGTAGGCTCTTCTAAGTGCCGGAGCCGATCCCTCACAGCCCGTGCCCAGTATAGGAGTATAACCTACCCGAGGGCTGAAGCCCTTGCCAATACGGTGAGCTATACTAGGGCACTCGTATCCGGTGCATGAGGCATAAGTCACATGAGCTATATCTGCCGGGTCTCTCCCGTCAAGGCATTGCTTAACTACCTCTCTGGTTAACTGGGTAGCTCCTTCCCGATAGGCGTCCGTTGCCTCCTGCCAGGTTAATGGCTGACTAAAGGGAACCCAGAAGTGCCTCTTATCGATCGCTGCCTCTTCGTAGATTCTCCAGAAGTGATGCGGGTAGCCTAATTGGTCAAAGATCTCGCGCTGTGTGAAAGAGACAGGCGGGACTGCGAAGCCAATGCTTATAATCTTTGGATTATGCTTCAACTAGACTCCTATCGCCTGGCCCACCACCAGCAAAATCATGTGAACAAATATGCCCAGTAGCACGATAAGAATGCCTTTCTTATTGAAGTCGTTGCCCATTATAAGCAGACCGTAGGCAAACAGAGGGAAAGCCACAAGGGATAATGCTGTCTCGGGCGCCAGTGTCCCATAGGCAATCAACGCTATCTGAGTGAGATAGGCCATTACTATCAGGAACCCGGTGAACAGAGGAACGGATACATTATTCTTCCATGCCAATGCTCCCAGATTGCGTAAACCCCTCGGCCAGTTAGGCTCAGCGTCAGTGGCCTGATCAACAAACTCGGCCATGAATCCCCAGAGAACAAGGAACGGTAAGCCGGCGAGAAAAGCCATAAGTAGATCGGGCTTAGGTGAGCCACATATTCCTAGCATCACCGCAAAGCTACCGAATCCTAAACCAAGGGCTGTTTCACAGAGATAATGCATCTTCCCCCAGCTATAGAAGAAAGTGCATAAAGCTGATAATGTCCAGGGAAGCCATACCCAAGGCGAACCATAGATACTGATTACTACCGCAAGACCTGCTGATAGAACATACCACGACAGGGCATTTATGAGCACCTCACGAGAACTCACCACGCCGGCCATAATGGCGTTTTGACCTTCGGTATAGACCTTCTCCTTACTCCGTTCGCCTATCAAGCCTTCGTCAAAGTGGGTCCACTCTTTGTCCAAAAAGCTATTGAAGGAATGTGCTCCAGCCATTAGAAAAGCACCACACACTATAGCTATCGCTATAAGCCAGCCAGGCACGCCCCCCAGGATACAGCCCAATGCTACGGCACAAGCCGCTGCTGGAAGCGCGAACCATCGGGGTAATGTTACTAGGTGGGCTCCAATTTTACCTTTCATCTCAGTCCTCCTCTCAAAGTTAAATAAAATATACCAATGCCATCACTAAGGCACTGGCCAGCGGGATATATAAATTATCATCGGTGTATCGGGTAGTCTTACCAAACTTCTCTACCACCGTAGCCACCACAGCACCGATAGCGCCAATGTAAAACGGATGAAAGAAATAAGCGAGTAGCAGACAGGCCGGCAGCATGCCTACTGTACCCCACCATCCCTTGACTTCCCGTTTGTAAAAGTGGCTCCTTAGTAATCCGGTAATTGAGTCACCAAAAGCCATGAATAGTAAGGGTACGATAGCTAGCCACGGCTCGTGGTAAATACCCCACAGTATGCCAATAAGTATCACTCCTGTTGCCGGGAAATGAATCTCGGCAAAAGCGTGTGGTCTACCCGAGCCGCCTACGCCACGGAATGTGGTCGGTCTAAACCACCGGGCATAAAGGAGTAGGGCAGTAAAACCGACTGTGAGGATAAACGGCAACCAAAAGGAGCTGAAGAGGAAGGGACATAGCAGGAAGGCTACGCCGCCGCCCAAATGCCCGATCTTTCTGGAAATGTATTGCGGCACTCCATGGTCGAGGAGTACATTGGCTAGATACAAGCCTACCAGAACAGCACTAATTAAAAGTAGAGCATAAGGTAATTCGCTTATCATCATTACCTTCCTTTGTACTGTTTTATGAGGTCAAAAGACTCATTAATAATCTGCTCAGCTTCAGCTGGATGTTCTCTTGCCCACCCTACTACTGCGTCAGTCAGATTACCGATAAAGGGGAAAGAGGTAGGTAGGAGACCACGCTCTGTCATTACTTGCATTATGCTGCCTAAAAGTTCGTCGCGTTGCATCTTACTTTTTCATCTCCGCCACTATCTCTTTCAGAGGAAGAGACGATAACCCTTCCGCGAGATCTTTCAGGGGAAGAGCCGATAGGTTAACAATGATTTCCTTGACGGCAACGAGTTTTTCTGTGTCGATAGTCGCAACTAACCTTAGTATTGCCAAGAAAGACTCAAGTTCCTGGGGATCTCCCTTCATCTTAGTCGCCGATTCAATAATGGATTTCACCAGACGCAGTTTTGCCGTGTCAATTTGAGCCAGGGCCTGAGAAATTTCCTTTATCACTTGCAGGGCTTGACCAGGGTTGCCGACATTTTCATCCAGCCACTTCATGACCATATTACTTCCTCGCTCTCTTACGCAGCATATTTTCAATGACCAGGGGGAAGGCAATTCCGTAGACGAACTTCTCCCAGATTTGTGACCACATCTCTGTATCAATATCAGGATTATTGCCGGGCATCCATATGTCGCCGTGGGCGAATGCATCCCTAACCTCAAGGCGAGGGCGCAGCCGGGGAATCGCTTTCTCTTTGGTACCCTCCTTTTGGATAAGGGCTACCAGGTCTTCCACCGTTATCTTGGGAGTGATAACGTCAAGCAAGGTCTCTTCGTTACAGTAGAGTTCGTTTCTTACTGGTATATTGTCTGGCTTGTACCCGATTCCCTTATCAGAAAACCAGAGGTAAAAGACACCGCCTTCTGGGCCTTCAACAATGAGCTTGGCAGCATATCCGTAGCCCTTCGCCCTTTCCGACTCGGTAAACTGATAGAGAATTTTGGATTGCATGCTAATTGCACTATTGATAAAATTAGCGACCCATCCCATTCATCTCTCCTTAAACATCGACTTCATTACACCTTTAATCGTGGCTACCTCTAGTCTCTCTTTGAAGCTCTTTTCCCAAGTCTTTACCGGCTGTATTTCGAGCACTCTTTGGGCGAGTAGCTCAAACCTAAGCCGAATGACGTTTCTATCGGTTGTAAGTGGGATGCGAGCCAGATAGGGCACACCCCTCACATGGCAAAACTCCTCGAGGTTAACGCCGGCATCCAGAAAAGGAGCGAAGGTATATCCACACTCCAGGCATACCGTATCAACCATATTGCCCACTATACCCAGGAGTGGAATCCTTTTAATCGCAATCATGTTGAGCGCCCGGTCCATATCCTCCGTAGCGAGGTTTGTCGGCTGGCAAACGAGAATGTTTCCCCAGATATCCTTGAGGTTCTCGAAGAGAGATAGTACCTCATCCCCACTTTGGGGGGGTAGATCGTAGAGGAGATAGTCGAGATCGGGAGAAAACTCGACATTGGCCAGCATCTGCCGGATGAGTTGCCAGCGTCCGGTACCGCGCATTACCAGGAGTTTCAATATCGTATCGACTTTTTCCCTGCCACTGATTGACCCAGCGCAGATGTTCGTTATCTGTGTGAAGATATGCTCGTATTCCTCCGCTGGTAGCCCCTTGATTATCTCCTCGCTCCCCTTCCACAACAGGGCAGCCTCACCAAAGCGAAAAGCAAGGCTGTGTATCTCGTAGCCGTCTCTTTTGAGTGGGAACATCTTGTCTCTAGCAACGTCAACCTCGGGAGGGTCAAAGGGTTTAGGGATACCCAGCGCTGATGGCAAAGTGGCGCCGGAGAGGTCACAATCGAGAAAGCCTATCCTGAAACCCTTTGCTTGGAGAGCTAGCCCGAGCTGAGCCGTTACGGTGGACTTGCCCACTCCTCCCTTGATAGCTGAAATGAGAATTCTCCTAGGCAATGATTTACCACCTTTCTAATGTATGGGCAGGCTAGAACTTGAGGCAAACGCTTCCGCAGGGAGGTGAATCGCTGAGGAAGTGGACTAGCCTGCCCATTATTGGCTCCTTTTTCATTTTGATTGTGGTATTATACCTGAAAATTAAAATGATAGCAAGAATTTGCGTTTGACAAAAAAATCTGCTATCATTTTCAAGAATCATCAAAAAGCTGATGATTTAATCATCAAAAACTTGATGAAAAGAAGAGGTGGGAAGTAATGGTCACAGAAACACGCCACGCAATCTACGAGACTAGAGGACGTGCCAGGGAATACAGCGAGCTTGCTGCTAACCTCTACACCGGGTGTGGACATGCCTGTCTCTATTGCTACGGCCCAGAAGTGACAAAGCAAGACCTGGAGAGCTTTGTCAAAGAGCCACGCCCTAGAGCAGACATACTTAACCTACTATCCAGAGATGCCAGTAGACTTAGAAAGAAGGGAGAGACGCGGCCGATCCTACTATCTTTTATCACCGACCCCTTTCAGCCAATAGAGGCTAGCCATCACATCACGCAAATGGCCATAGAGATACTACATGCCAATCATCTAAGAGTGACCGTCCTAACCAAAGCCGGCCTCCTAGCACTTAATGGAATAGACCAGCTCCGAAAAGGAGACGCCTTCGCCACAACACTAACATTCCACGATATGGAGCAATCCCAACTGTGGGAACCACATGCAGCAATACCAGTAGAGAGATTGATTAACCTTCGGGCAGCACATAAAGCTGGCTTGGAGACCTGGGTATCATGCGAGCCAGTAATAGACCCGGAGCAGACACTTACCCTAATAGGCATGACTCAGAACTATGCCGACCACTACAAAGTAGGCACATTAAACTATCATCCCCATGCCAAGACGATAAACTGGCCGAAGTTTGCCACGGATGTTGTCGCCCTTTTGGACAGCCTGGGCAAACCCTACTACATCAAAAAAGACCTGGCTAAGCATCTACCACCGGATACAGTCGAGCGACTTCGTGGGCTCGGCCGGGTTCATTTGGAGAAAAAGACTACGGAGACTCAGGAGGAGGTAAATGGCTGATCCAAAGGAAGTTCAGAAGCTCTTTCGGCTGTCTGAGGAAGAGGATGCCAAGCTACCACAACTGATTGACGTGGCGTTCAAAAGGGGATACATCAAAAAAGCAACCTTGCAAGAATATGTCTGTTGGGCCATGAATTGTGCCCTGGCTTACCAGATGCAAAATCACAAGCGACACCGCGGGATGCCTTTCACCTGCTTTGCCTGTGGAGTTGAGCATAAGTAGATGCTGGTGCTTACTGGTATCATCATAGTACGCTGATGAAGTGGCTTGACGTTCTAGAATTCATAAACAAAAACGAGGTCGTCGGAGCGACAGACCTATGCAACCAATTCGGCTATACTGAAGGCGGGGCATACGCTACCCTGGGGGCACTGAAGTATAGGAAACTTATTGTTAATGACCGCAGAGGGGAATGGACAATTACCGATAGCGGGCTTAGAAGGCTAATCTATTATGGGAGAGTAAAATGAGCGAGGATAAAGAAACGAAGTTCACTGACAAGCAGGAGAAGTTCCTGAAGTTACTTGAGACGTATCCGATCAATAAGCCGGAGACCATCGTGTACTATATTTCCTCAATGGGCGAGGACGTGCTTGAGAACCCGGAGAAGTTGCTGGAGGCACTAGCCGAGTGCGAAATCACTCCGGTCAGGAGAAGACAGGTCTGGAGGCAATGGTGCAATGAGCAGCGCATCACCATACCGCAAGGACTGGAGCGAAAGGCCGGCCTGCCCAAGGAAAAATTAGATGAGGTAAATAAAGGTGCGGCTGATGATAAAACTCATCAGGAGGGAAAATACTCGGTTGATAATGATACCGGAGATATTAAGGTGGCTTCAACAGCCGACAAAACTGCCTTGACCTGGGACGAGGCCGAGAAACTCTCCAAAGACATTACTAAAAAGATTGAAGCTAGAAAGAAGGCTGAGGCCGATGCCGAAGCTAAAAAGAAGAAAGAGGCCGATGCCGAAGGAAAGCCTAAAGAGGGACCGTTTACCATGGACGCGGAGGGGAATCTTCAAGTCAGAGAAGGCGCGTCTCTGACGGCACAAGACGTGGCAGTTATGAACGCCGTGGGAAAAGCTCAGGAAGGCGGCGATAAGCGTAGTGCTATGGAAATTCTCACAGATAAGGTAAATGAATTCAAGACTCTCCAGGGGTTCATCGACGGCGGGGGTAAAAAGTCCACTCTTGAGGAAGACATCGCGAGGTATGAGGCAATGAAAAAGATCTTCGGTGGTGATGATGCTACTAATACCCGCCTTCAGAGGATAGAGGCCGCGGTAGCAACTTTAGCTGAAGGTGGCGGCAGTAATGAGCAAGTTACCGTTCTCTACGCTGAGCTAAAGAAGCTTCGAGCCGACCTGCAGGAGGCAAAAGAGAAGGCTATGATTGACGGGTTTACTAACCAAATGAAGGGTCTGGAGGGTCAGATTACAAACCTTCAGAAACAGATGGTCTCGGGAAAGATTAAGGGTGAATACGACATAATGGGACAGGGTCTTACCCTTCTTGATAATAGGCTTGGTGGCTTGGAAAGAACTCTCACGGGTTTGTTCGGTAAACGACCGGCGCCTCTTTCTGCCAGCGAAAGGAAAGCAATAACTGAGGGATTGGGCGATACAACTCAGGCTGAGCAGGAACTCCTCAAGGCAGAAGAAGCGGCGCTCTTTGGTGAGCCCGAGAAGGAAAGCTAAATATGCCAGGTAAAAAGAGAAGTGAGCGACAGAGAAGCAACGTAGGAGCTGGTGCCCCTACTGTTACTCTTGAAAGAGAAACAGAGCCTAAGACTGAACCAGCATCGGCAACCGGCGAATACCGAGCCGCTATCTGCCCTGTCTGTGGTAGGACAGCGGGGAGAAAGAGGCGAAAATACCCCTACGAACATGGTGATGATTCGAGCGCCAGCGAGAACTTCTGGGAATACACTAAGCACTTCGACCCCAATAAACCATTCGGCGTCATCCAGGCGGTGGGCGGAGGCAAGGGGCACTCCTTCCAAGTCCTCGGACACTTTGGTCCCGAGGACGATCCCGATGGATACTTCCCTCTGGTTAAAGCACGGCTCCTAAATGCTGTGAAGGAATGGGTGGCTAAGGGGTGGATTTCACCAGAGGAAGCTGATGAGGCTCTTCATCCTGAAGCAGCCTATGCCCATGCCCTCTAGGAAGCTCAAAATGAGCTGTTCGGCAGTCTACGGATACTTTGATACCCTCTAGGTTATCATATCGTGCATCACATCATGCATGATATGATGGAGACTATGCTGTATGCTGGAAGGGCAAAGCCTATGCAACCTTAACAAACCCTATGACACACTAGCAAACCCTGTGCAACCTTAGCAAAGCCTACCTAACAGACCTGAGCAGACCGACCTAACAGACCTCAGCAGACCGACCTAACAAACCCGCAGCGACCTAGTGCCAACCTGTGCCAACCTGTGCCAAAGACACGGCACGGCTCGAATTCCCTCTTATGTAAACTTTATCAGGGAAAGAACGCTCTAGGAGGCTCAAAACACCCCCCCTGGACGGTTGCAGGACTTCTAGCACCCCCCCTTCCCACGACTGCCACCGATTAGCACCTATCAGCCACTATCATGCCCTATCATGGCTTGACTTGACCAGCTCCCCCTAGTAAAATCTTGACTATGCCTTTAACCGTCCTCTTGTGGAATTGCACAAAAGTGTTTACCAAAACACTTGACAAAAGCCCTGGAATGTGCTAGAGTGGCAACATGGCAATAGCTACAGCAGCTAAAACAGCTACAGCCACCTTGAGGATTGTCAAAGCTCCGCACACCTGGCAATGTGCCCGATGTGGCAAAGAGATACCCGCAACCTCAGAGTGTGCCAAGCAAGCTAGTCGCATCCTCTGCCTTGAATGTCTCATGGCAGGACTACCCACCAAAATCACTCTAGCTTGTGAACCTGTCAGACCGGCTCGACCGGCTCAACACCGAACAAGTCAACTACCACCGCTAGACATACCTCATCTGAGGCAAGTCTACGGCATCCCCGAATGGTTCGACTCCCCGATCTGCGGATGGGCTTGGCTACAATACCACGACCACCCCCAGAACATTGAATACCATATTGAAATAAACGCCTACGGCGTCCATTCCACGATAACACTCAAACAGGACGGCTTAAAGCTATTCGGTCAAATCGCTAAGGCACTCTTACACCGTCCCAGAAAGAGAAAGGAGAGGTCAAGCTAATGTCTAAGTTAATAGTGATATGGCAAGATAGTGAGGGAAGCTTTGAAGACCAGAGATTCTACACAGCCCACGCCATCTTGAACAATTCCGACAAAGGAATAAAGGAAGCAATAGAGCTGGTAGACAAACACCCCGATGCCTTGGTTATCTATGGAGAGGTTTGCAAGGTAATTAAAAAACACACTCAAATAGAACTCCCAGACGGACTATTACTAGCGTGATTGGAGGTCAAAGGTGAACAAAAACAAAACACTCGAAATTAAATGGACGGTTAGCAGAGCACGAGACACAAGCGGTTATAACGTTTGTACCCTATATGTAGACGGAAGGAAAGCGGCACGATGTAACGGCGGCGGCTATGATATGAAAGGCACAGTCTTAGGGAATTGGCTTGCTTCGGCTTTTGCAGACCGTCTATTGAAGCTCAAGCCCGAAGATATGCCCGAACAGTCACACTGGCAGAAGGCAGAGACCCCCAGGAGAATATGTAGAGATACTGAGTGTGTAGTAGCCAGGATTGACGAATCAGCAGATGGCAGACCAGAGATAATATACACTCAGGAGCTAACCTGTCCCAAGTGTGGCAAGCCTACAGAGATTGACCAGAACGATGGACAGATAATAAACGATGGACGGTATTTCTACGGCTTAACCTACCATGACCCTAACTTTGACCCAGGCAAGGCTGTAATCGGTTCAGAGTGTCAAGACCGCACACTTGGCGAGGGAAGCAAAGGACAAACAGTTGAAGAGGCTGAGGAAGCTAACGTATCATTCGGACTTGAAAGATACCAGGCTTTCTATAGTGCGTCCTCCAGGATTCCCACAGAGAAGCATACAGTCCCCATGATAGATGGGGCTTGCGGATGGGGAGAGGTTGAGAAGATAGCCAAAGCTATCGGCATCACCTTAGAGTGGCACAAGACACGAAGCACGAATCTTGACCTCTGGACAGCTCACATTGAGCCATTCAGCTACAAGGTGCAATATACGGCTGAGACTTGCCCAGGGCGACCATGCGGGGAGGGTTGCGACCATGTTGGGACGGTCACTATGACCGAGCCTTCTAATCTCTAAGAGGTACAATGCAAGCAGAAGTTACGATTAAGTGTCTAGGTTGTAAGCAGGTATTGGAGAAGTTTCTCATACGGAGCACGCATTTACCTGCTGCCCTCGACCTTAAGATACAAATAAAAGGCGTGCTTGAGAGACATCAAAAAGACTGTAGCAACCGATATACAGAGGGTGTCAAGCCGTGAATCCGTGCATAAATTGCTCTTTTGATTCTAGCTGCTGGCTTAGGGCTTTAGAGATAACCAAAGCCTTTGTAGAAGGCTATTTTGACAGCTCCCTTGAAGCGTTTATCAAAGAAAGTGAGGACGGACAAATGAAAGCTAAGGCAAAACAGAGTCCCATTGAGCGAGCTATTGACGAGCTAAGGCAGGACGGCTACACGGTCATACACCCAGAGCATAACGGCATCAATAGCGTCCTGGCTGACCTGGACAAAGCTAACCTATCTCCCAGGGAAGTAGAGGACTTATGCAAAACGGCTAAGTGCGTCACGCTTAACGGCTTTATCCGTTATGACTCTCTCCCCTGTGGCTGTGGGCGTATCTACAAGGGAATGGTGCTCGGCTGTGAGCAAACCGTGACGACCTTCAATATCAAAGGTGGTGGGCTTGAGGGCGTCAAGCCATGTCCGAAGCATCAGGCACTAATCGAGAGTATCAAGCTATGAATCCGTGTATAAATTGCTCTTTAGATTCTCAAGGCTGTCACGAGTCGGGCTTCTGTGACCAATGCCCACATTGGAAGGCATGGAAGGCAGAGCTGGCTATATTCAAAGCCGGTTTCTACCTGGAAGAGGACGAGGACTTTCTCTACCTCAAAAGAAATGGTGAGCAAGTAGCGGTCTGGAACAGCACGAGAGCCACTACCCCCGCCATTCTTGCGGAAATGAATCGAATAGTAGCTACGGAGCGTCACTGAATGGGAGCTATGAAAGACCTCTACGGTAAGCTAGTGGGAGCTTTCCCTTCTACCTGTCCGCATTGTCACACTTCACTAGCAAGCTCGATTGACCTCAACAAGTTGAACGAGGTTATTGACGAGATAACCTTGACGGAGCGATTGAACGGCAATCATGGTCAACTAGAGTGGCAGCATCCAGAGGACGGCTATTGCGAAGGCTGTGCCCATGACGAGAATGACGGCTGTGTCGCATTAGCCCAGGACTGCCCTCAAATTCAGCAAAGGGAGGTGAGAACGAAAGTAAACGACTACTGGAAGGAATTACACCTAGAGGAACAGCGACTACAAGAAAGGAGCTAGAAAATATGCGGTCAATATGGTCAGGTTCAGTTAAGTTTATGGTGCTGGACATACCAGCAAAGATGTATTCGGCTTGTGATGACAAGCCAACGCTATCGTCCCTGGGAGTCCACCAGATACATACCACCTGCGGGAATCGAATCACAGCTCCCAAGTTCTGTGATGTCTGCCAGACAAGACTGGACAGCAGCCAAATCAAAAAGGCTTACCAGGGGAACGGCGGGAATGTCGTGATAGAGGAGAGCGACTTAGCCAGCCTACCACTCAAGAGCATCAAGACGATTGAGATAACCGAATTCGTGGACGGAGCGAAGATTGACGCCAGATGCTACACGGACAGCTATTTCATTTCGCCAGAGGCATCTAAGGCAAGAGACGGCACGAAACTCTATACCATGCTTCTCAGAGCGATGGAGATAGCGAACCTAGTTGCTATCGGCAAGCTCACCTATCGAGACAAAGAGCACCTAGTTTGCGTCAGACCTTACTACGGAGTGCTACTCCTCCAGACCCTACACTATGCGTCAGAGCTAAGACCCTTTGACGAGCTGATACCAAAAACGGTAGCCGTAGCACCTAACGAAATGGAGCTAATCCAGATGCTTGTTACCCGATGCTCAGGCGAGTTTGACATCAACAAGTATCACGATGACTACACCGATGCTCTACTCAAGATGGTAGAAGCTAAAGCCAGTGGCACGCCAATAGCCGTAGAAGCGACAGCACCGCCAGTATCCGATGTTGCGGAAGCACTCCTAAAGAGCCTACAGCTTATCGGAGTTAAGTAATGACGGAGAAAATTCAACCGATGTTAGCCAAGACAGGCGAAAAGCCCTTTAACCGCAAAGGCTATATCTATGAGCCAAAGCTAGACGGTGTAAGGTGTGTCGCCTTTCTGGACGAGGACACTCGTTTACAGGCTAGAAGCGGAAACGATATCACCGCTAAGTTTCCCGAACTAGCGAACCTCCATACCCAGGTCAACAAGCCGTGCATTCTGGACGGTGAAATCACTGGCATTAGCTTCAATGCTATCCAGCACCGCATCCATCAGGAAAAGCCCCTTGCCATCAGGATCGCCCAAGCCGAGTATCCAGTAGACTATCACATCTTTGATATCCTCTACGCTGGCAGGGAAAGCGTGAAGGCACTACCGCTATTGGAACGAAAGGCTACCTTAGCTAACACCGCCACAGCCTGTCAGGGCAAGCTGGTGAGCTGGCAGACAGAGTATGAGGTAGCCTTTCAGCTCTACAAAAACACCGAGGGCATCATGGCAAAGGGTATGAACTCAATCTACCTGGAGGGCAAGCGTAGCGATAGCTGGCTTAAGCTCAAGAACTTCAAGGAAGCAACCTATTGTATCTGTGGGCTGACCGAAGGTGAGAACGATAGGGCAAACACCTTCGGTAGCCTCATCATGGGGGAGCTTAAGGACGACAAGCTCACCTATGTGGGAAATGTGGGAAGCGGATTCAACAAAGACCAGTTACGGATGATGCTCTACTTACTAGAACCTGTGAAGGGTGAGTGCCCGTTTGAAAAGAGACCTGAGACGGATAGACCAGTCAAATACTGGACTCGCCCTCAACTCAAAGCGGAGATACGGTATTTGGAGCTAAGTCCTAACGGCTTGCTCCGCTTCCCGACCTTCAGAAAGATGGTCAACTAAGGGGGGGAGATGCCAGGACAGGACGCAGTAGTTACCCAGGTAAGGAACATTTTAGAAGAGTATGCTGACAACCCAGGCGATTTCAGCGTCATTCAGACGGCACAAGAGATTATAGATAAGGTAATCGAAGCCAAGAGGCAGACGATACGGAAAGACCTTGTAAACGAGCTTAGAACTACTCTCAATGATTACCTGGAGGAGCAATGAAGAAGGTTGAACCTCAGATTGAACCGCAGACAGTGTTTTGCCCAGATTGCGGGAATATGCTCAAGCCGTCTAATTGGCAAGAGGAGAACCCAAAGTGTCAAACCCTGGTGTGCGACCGAAGTCACCTTTGGGACATCTGGACATCATCTGGCAGAGAGCTTCGCTTTGAGAGGGTGAAAACTGCTAACTGTGCCCTGCATCCGTTCACCCTGACCATGCCGGAGCGAAAGCTGCGGAAAGCTAACGACCAATGGTTGTGTCCTGAGTGCTTTCAGCAACAAAGTAAGGCATGGCGTATGGACTCAGAAAAGAGCTTTGCCAGACTTGACATTACTCCTGTCCGAACCACAGAGGGAGTAGTTTATCGGCTAGAGGAATCTATCGAGATTAAGCCATACCCGAACCCTTTTATGTATGGGGGAAAATGGGGCGGGGGCTGTGCCAGGAACGAAGAGGAGCTAGAACAGGCAAAAGTCAGGTTTCAAAAAGAGACTGACCAGCTACGGCAGAACGGCATGGAGAAGGTAGAGGTCATCACTCACGATGAAACAGTCCATGTTGAACAGCCAACGCTAGAAGTCAAACTGGAGCCAAAAACAGTCAAAGTGGAGCAGCCAAAGTTAGTAGATGTTAAGCCAGAGCCAAAGGGAAAGCAAGCGAGTCTTTTTTAATGGAGTGGTGTAACCATGATCGGGAGATGTGACGGAGCTAGCGGCTACACCACTCCCTTAAGGAAAGGAGGGATATGAGCTTCTATAATGACTTTCGACCATGCCAGTTTTCCGATGTTCTCGGTCAGGAGCAATCGGTCGCCATTCTCAAGAAGCAAGTGCTGAGTGGTAACTATCATCACGCCTATCTCTTTTTCGGAGCTTCAGGCACTGGCAAAACGACCACGGCGAGAATACTGGCAATGTGCCTCAACTGTGAGAGCCTCAACGGAACTGGCGAACCCTGCGGAAAGTGTCCGTCCTGTAAAGCGGTAATAGAGCACAGACATTGGGACGTGATAGAGATTGATGCAGGTCGTTTTAGAGGGATTGACGATATTAAAGACTTAGCCTACCGTGCCTATCTCTCACCAGTCGGCAAACGCAAGGTCTTTATCCTTGACGAGTGCCACCAGCTAACCGAGCCAGCATGGAATGGGCTGCTGAAGCTACTGGAAGAACCGCCACCGCATCTATTCTTGATGCTCTGCACTACGGCTTTTGAGAAGATACCCGAAACTGTAACCAGTCGATGTCAGCTCTTCCCCTTTGGTAAGCTCTCTGGAGAGGTTATTAAGGTTAAGTTAGAGCGAATTGCCCAGAATATCGGTATCGCTCCCGACCCGAGGCATATCCAGTTTATAGTCGAAAGCTCGCATGGGAATATGAGAACGGCAGAGAATACCTTAGAGCAGGTCTGCCAGTTAGGAAGGTAAAATGCCACAGTGTTTGAATCCGAAGTGTCAAGAGAAGAATGGTGAGGTCGAGCTGGAGCTATGGAATGTTGACCATCGTGTTGAATGGGTATCAAGAACCTATGATTGCCCGAAGTGCCACAGTGTCCACGAACATCTGACGACATTCCAGCTACAGTCAAGCCTGGTAGCCAAGGATGAGTTTTCTATTATCGAATGGGGTGCTGGCTATGAAAAAGCGAATTAGAAGGAAAGAGATCGGACTGGCTCCGGACGAGGAGAAGGAAAAAATCTATCAACAAATTGACGAGCTACACAAAGCGGGGAATGAGGTCAAAGTAAACGAACACAAGAGCGGTTTCCCTGCTGTTACTGTAGACTGTGGGGATATACATATCCTGACTGATTGCCTTAGCCTAGAACAATGGCACAGGCAAAAGAAGCAGGCAGAGGCAGCCGTGCCAACTGTGGAGGCGCTGAATGATGAGAAGGGTTATAAAGACTGAAACGATGGAACGGAAAGGTTTTGCTCCAGGAGGGTTTGCTATAATCAATACCTTGGAGTGTGGGCACCAAGTATTCACTAAAGGCTCTGCAGGGTATGCAGAGAAACGCAAATGTCACGAGTGTCAAAGACTCGAAGAAGGTGCTGTTGTTACCTTTACCGCTCGGAACGGGACTGTTACTGAGGAAAGATGGGATAACCTAACAAGGATGCCCAAGAGGCAAGATAGGGGGTGAATATGCCAACTGCTGCTGAGGCAAAGACTAGACTAGAAGGGCTTGAAGGTCATGTCGCTATGGCTCTCTGGATTAGAGAAGATGTCATTGGCAAGGCTAGGCAAATGGGTTATACCTTAACCGGTGAGGCAGCCGATGATATCCTGGACGAGATAGACCGCAAGCAAGATGCCGAGCTAGGCATTACTTGGGATACCCTGGAGTCCTACATCGAGGACTATGTGAAAGAGCATGGTATCCCAAAAACAGAAGTCGAGAATGAGGAGGGCTAATGCGGATTAGACGATGCGATAGCCGATGTCATAAGGCAAAGTCTCCACGATGCAAGTGCTGGTGTGGAGGAGCTTTTCACGGAGAAAAAGGGGCAGCCAATCGAGAAGCCTTCGCAGATGGTCAATCCCTGGAGTTACTTGAGCAGCATGGCTTCAAAAAGGGCGAGACTGCCTATATTGAGCAAGCCAAGTTAAATTTAGAAGGGAGGTAAACACATGAAGCACACACCTACACCTTGGGATGTACAGAACAAGGGTGAACTTGGTAAGAGGTCAGCGAGGCACGAAATAGTCGAAGGTAAGGTTGATGACAGAAATATCAACCATATTCCTTATCAACCTACTATCTGTAAAATGCCTGACCTTTCTGAACGGTCTTATGCCAATGCTCGATTCATTGTCCGAGCTGTCAATTTCCATGATGAAATAGTTGACTTATTAACAAGAGGACTTCGTATCTTTGGTGGTCATCTTGGTGGCGAAGGCGATGCAGTAACAGGGATAGAAATTGAGCAACGGATAAATTTACTTAATGAGTATAAAGCCACCATTGACAAACTACCGACTCGGGAGGAATGAAATGGAAGACCCCAAAAAAGACCCCATAGTCGATTTTCTAAAGCAGAGGGGAATGAAAGACGAGGACGGCGAGCCGGAAGGGGTTAAACAACCGTCCTGGCTCGACATTATCGCGCCACCAAAAGTCGCTATTATCCTCGGGTATATAGGCAAGGGAAAAAGTGCCCTGGCTTACTACCTCGCTGAAACGGTTATCAAGGTATATGACCTCACCGGAGTCGTAGTGAACCTGCCAGATAACAGAGCTGGTCTCCTGCCAGCAAAAAATTGGAAGGTAAAAACGCTTGAGGACATCGAAGGGTGCGAGAATAGCGTCATTATCATTGACGAGGGCACCACTAAACTCCCCGCCGGCAGCAAAATGGAGGACTTCATTAAGGGATGCCAGTCTCTATCTCGACAGCGTAACCAGGTGATTATCTTCATCTTCCACAGCTCAAGGGATGCCGGATCACGGATACTACGTGGAGTGGGACCTATCTTGATTAAAGAACCATCACGCCGACAGATCCAGTTTGGTTCAAAAGATAGCTGGATAAAAGACCTGCTGGAAACTGCCAAACAGAAGTTCATCACAATAAAGCAAATGGGCAGCGATGTGCGTGAGTTCGTGTTTGTGGACTGCGAAGAGCCTGACTTCCAGGGAATTATGAAAAACGACCTCCCCTCTTTCTGGTCAGACGACCTAAGTAAGGCTTGGAAATCAACAACAGCAGCACCTGCGCCAGAACCAGGACAGCCTGTAGCAGTCCAGCCTACTCACCAGCGAGGACTCTTAGGGTTAGTAGCGACCGATGGAAAAACACCGATAACCGATGAAATGCACCGCCGAGGTATCAAGTTAGAGCAGCTTGATATGCACCCGCCGAATAAAATCTTCATCGATCCGTTTACCAATACGAAATGGGTAGAGTAAGGAGGTCAAAATGGAGCCGAAAGTGGTCTATGTTCTTATAGGTGTTTGGTCAGGCTGTATTGAGGAAGTTCAAGCCTGGCTAGATAAGGCAAAAGCCGAGCAATCCGCTCAAACTATGAAAAAGGAATGGGGCATCATCGAAGGACACGAAGAAGAATCCCCTCATCAAGTTGTCCTCATGCCGACCGAAATAACGGAGTAAGGAAGGTTACACATGGTTTACGCAGGCAAGATAATAAATGATGGTTGCGGCTCACAACTGGTAACTAAGGGTGACAATATACTTATGCCGCAGCCAAGCCAGAAGCTCTACAACCACTCCTCAGATTTCAACTGGGGATATGGCGGCAGCGGACCAGCCCAACTCGCCCTCGCTCTTCTCTTTGATGTCACTGGAGACGGAGACCTATCTGTAAAGCTACACCAGCACTTCAAGTGGCAGTTTGTCGCCCACTGGGGGAATAGCTGGCAGATAACCAGTGACGAGATAAAGCAGTGGGTTGCCGAAGGAGCTGAGAAGTAATGGCAAAGGAACGAGGCATCCGCATATCACTTAGCCAAGAGTCATGGGAGACTATTATTAAAGCTCTTTTGCTTTATGGTCGAGCTAAAAAACTTACCGATTATATTGAATCCAAACTAAAGAAATCCTTGACATATTGACCAAAGAGCCACATCAGAATAAAATCAGGGTATGGCATACCCTGAAATTCACTACACAGCCCACAAAAGGTATCCTCACCTTGTCTATAATCCCTTACTGGGAGCGAGCTTCCAGATAGTCGCTGTCGCACCGGTTAAAGTTCCCGAAGTAACAGCAGAAACCATGGTCGCATTGCCCAATCGGGAAGCAATACAGGCAGAGCTACAGAAGATATTTGGTAGTTACGAAGATTTAGAGAAAATGGACGCCGGGAAGACCCCGACGACTATTGAGGGTGAGGTTAGCCTAAAATATATGGCAGACATAGAGTATGCTGCCGTTGTAAGAGATGTTGAAGAAACTAGAGTATTATTGAGAGGGGCTTATGATGAAATCAACGCAATGTATAAAGAAGGGGCAGCCCTTGAAGAGAAATTATCACCGACGAGTAAAATACGAAGAGGGAGCCTGTCGGATAAGTATAGGGCATCAATCGCCAGACGCAGAATACAAATCCCAACCGGTGCAGAATCCCCCTGCGAGATAGTCTCACCATCCAATTACGACCTCCTCGGTTGGTTTGATATCCCAGTCCCCGACTACTCCTTTGCTATTGAACCGGAGGCCAAAGAGCGCAAGATTGACCTTGTCCTCCAACAGTTAAAAGATGGTGTAGCCAGCATCCAGGAGAGCGCCGTCTTCCGCGAGTTCCTCACTACTATGTCAAAGTTCTGGCAGTATTCCATCGGCAATCAAATCCTCATCATGCTGCAGAGGCCAAGTGCTACTCATGTGGCCGGCTACGTAGCTTGGAAGGAGAATTTTGAGAGACAGGTCAAGGCCGGGGAGAAAGCAATTTCCATACTGGCGCCCTGCTTACCGCCAAAGGGTTTACCCGAGGAGATATGGCGAACCAGCAGCGGGAAAGAATACTTGCTCCGCGGCAAGTACGTCTATGAGCCGGTAAATGGGCAAAAGCTGGTTAAGCCATTTGAAACCCGCGCCCTGGCCATGAGCTGGCTAAAAGAGCAGGGAGCTGAAAAGGAGTCCGAACGAGAAATGGGAGAGCTTGCGCCCACCCGCTTCAAAGTCGTCTCCGTCTTTGATATTAGTCAAACCGAGGGTAAGCCGCTACCGGAGTTTGTCGTGCCGGTCCTCACTGGCGCCGCGAACGAGGATCTCTTCGCTCAGCTCCTGACACTCTTAAAGCAGGGGGGGCTTGAGGTCAGCTTTGAACCTAAGCCAGAGCAATCACCGGAAATCAAGGGCTACTACATCGGTAAGTTCATCTGGGTAAAACCGGATGAGTCGCGCGCACAGCAGCTAAAGACTTTATTCCACGAAACAGCCCATTACTATACCGAGTCGATATTCCTAATCCCCAAGTCGGATGCCGAAACCATTGCCGAGAGCTGTGCTTTTGTTGTCGGAGCACACTTCGGCTTTGACACCGGTACCCGCTCCTTCCCCTACGTTGCATTATGGGCCCATGATAAGAAGGTCCTCGAGGCGAATCTCCTTAGCATCCGTAAAATATCTTCCCGGCTAATTGAAGATCTGGAGAAACAGGCAAGCCCATCCACTCTGAAAGAAGCCACGAAAGAAAAGTACCTCTACCGTGCTTGGGTCTGGCCAATCGTCAATGGACACTGGCAAGAAAACCAAAAACGATGGGAATACACTACGGCTGTTAGTCCCGAACGGGCGGGGCATAATTTAAGACAACAATTTCCACCGCCGAACTGGCATGTAGAACCGGTAATACTCGATAAACGAGGAATACCAAGTCTGCTAGAAGATCCTAGCCGAGCCTCCCCCATACATGAAGCTATTTCTGTAAACCCAGACCCAGAAAAAATGTTTGAGCCCATTGAGGTACACTCGGCATTTCCTCCGGGTGCCCCCTCAAGTTTCAACTCCCAGGAGAAAGTTGAGATAGATGGGTTTATAAACAAAGTCCCCGATAGGAACGATACTGGAGCCATAAATTACTGGCTTAATTGGGGGGATAGGAAAGTCTATTTGGAAGGGTGGATTGACAAATGCCTTGCTGGAACAGGATTCCCCAAGATGGATGGAGGGGAATGGGACCAGAAAATTGACTATATGGTTGCCATTACAAAGCAAGTTCTTGTTGAAAAAGCTAAGGAGAATAACTTACGACTAATTGAGGGAGGATTCCGGGAGTTTGAAGCTGGAGATAAAAGATGGCTTTATGGTGTAACATGGGGAATTTACCAGAAACCCACACAAGGTAAGCCTGTTAGCTTCCTAGTAGAGCCGTGGCAAGAACCCTGGCGCATGACCCGGGAAGAGCTAATGAAGGCCAGGACATGGGGTGCTGAGCCAATAGCATCCATTGAGGGTGAACCTTTAGAGTTCCTTGCTCCGGAAGATAGGTGGGATGAAGCTAAAGCTGTCCTTTTAGATAAGAGAGTGGAAGGTACGGATGAAACTGCCGTTCTTATCCAGAGGGATGATGAAACCTTTGTCCTTAATCCCAAGACAAGAAATGCTTTTTTTGAAAATGGTAATGAGGCTTGGGCTGAATATCATCGCCAAGAAATAGAGCGAGCTCTTTCCGAAGGCAAACCTGTCCCTCCGGAGGTGCTGAAAGACTACCTACCCAGCCTCCTAGCAGAGCCTACGGGAAGGCAAGTCCATATCATAAAGACAGGTACCCTACTTTCCTGGGAAGACTGGCAAAAAGAATTGGAACGCTACCAGCACTGGGGCATTACGCCGCCGGAAATCGAGGAAGTGCAGGTTAAAACCATTGGGCAGAAAGAGCCGTGGCAGATGACGAGAAGCGAGTGGAATGAGGCTCACTGGGCCAATAGGTATATAAGCCTGGGGGATGATTTATCTGATGCTGAAAGAGACAGGCGAGCCAAAGAGACTGCCCGGCTAGAATATGGAATATATCGGTCTGGCAGAGCAGGTGAGGGGGTATACCATGAGCAAGTTGTTAAGAAAGCTCTCTCCGAAGGCAAGCCTATTCCTCTCGAGGTACTGAAAGAATATCCTGAACTAAGTGGACCCGAGCCGGCTACAGAGCAGCCCGCCGGTATCTATAAGACGCCGGAGTGGCCCGAGGTCAAGGGAATTTTCGTTGGTGGCTGTATAGAAAGAGGCCCGGGCAGCTCTTTTAGGGCAAAGGCGCATGCCCACTCTAATAAGGCGGACACATATTTCGGCTGGATATGCGTCCGGAGCCTTAAAAGAGTAGGCGAAGTCCAGGGAGACATCATCACCAAGCCATCACGGTTACTATGGCACGAGTATGCTCATATTCTTACCCCAAACCACTGGCATGATGATACTTGGCGAAGGAAGATGAGGGAGCTAGAGCAGCCAATACCCAAACAGTACGAGAAACAAACTAAGATCCGATACCTTAACGAGCCATTCGATGCCTTCCATGCTGGAAAGGAATTATCAGCACTTGTACCAGGTTTTCGGGTAGAAGTGATGGTTGTGCCAGCAGAGAAGTATTCCATTACTCACGGTGAGATTAACGATAAGAGCAAGAAGATAACCATAAATCTTTGGGAAGGGGCGAGCCGTAAAGATGCTATGGCTATACTCGCACATGAATATAGTCATATAAAGCCAGGGACCACTGAAATAGAGAAGGGCCTGGGAGAATCGAGTGTCTGGGCAAGAGGTTTTGAATATGCAAAGAGGTGGAACGTCGAAGATGAATACCGACAGCTAGCAAAGGGGATTGCTGACTATTATAAGCAGGAAAATATCTACCCCCGTATTGTTTCAGGGATAGAGCAATGGCTTGGAGAGGGAGGTCCTAGTCTAGTCTTTAGTAGGACAAAATGTACCTGCGAAACACCACATGGAGAAGGGTGTTACGATGAAGACGAACTTCTAGCTATGCCTACCGGTGGGCGATACTCAATTATCCATATCCCTTGTGGTAAAATAGCTGACCCTAGCTTGAAGACTTGCTGATAGCACGTGGGCATCCAAGAGGTAGAAATGGCAAATGATGACGAATTAGAAGAGTGTGGAGTTGAGGAGCTATACAAGGCAAAGCCTGGTGAGAGTGAGCGTAAAGAGGAAGAGGAATATATCTGTAAGAGTTTGGGCGTCGATAGGATTCTATCGGACAAGCATCGTAAAGCCGGATTATGGTTGGCGCTCGGAGTAGAGGCTGGCGGTAGGAGGAGGGAGGTATCTATCATGCTCGGTAAGTATCCTCAAGCATCGTTCTTTTTACGCAATCTGACAGCCGGCGATATTGTGAAAGAGGCGGACGCGATACTCGGCGAAGGGGTGTAGTCATGGCAGAACAGAAAGAGTTTTTTGGCATGAAGTATCCATTTAAGGAATGTGCGAGGCCAGAACTACTGAAGAAGATAAAAATGAAGAAATACTCGTGTTTGGATTGTTCAGTAGAGCAGTTTTGTGCATCACCTGAGAAACAGAACGATGAGGTTGAAATTGGCGAATATGCCGGAATGTTCGCGGAGGGTATATGACATACCCTAACCTCACATTATCTCCTACCAAGACACCTAAAAAGACTAGGAAGTCTAAGAAACAGGCTCCCGAGGAAGTCTCGGTACCAGTTCAAACCGGTCTGATTGCGACCGATGGAAGAACGCCAATTCCTTCAGAAGTAAAACGCCGTGGAGAAGTGATTGAAGTGGTCGGTTCCATAAAGCTCCTGAGGGACCCTGAAACGAATTTAACCTGGTGCGAAGGAATAGGGTGAAATATGGCTAACGAAGCTGAGGAGCTACGCAGCAAGATTACAGAAACGCTCGACGAACTAACCAAGCAGGCAGAAATGCTCGAGGCGCGTGCCTCGCTTCTTCCTGAGGAGCATGCCCTCCGCCGGCAGACCGAAACATCTCTGGCTAAGGTAAAGCAGGAACTGGAGAAGACAAAGTCGGCACTATCGCGAGCCGAAGCCGAGGTTACTCTTCGAGAGATTAGCGCAACCCGTAGGGAAATGGAGAAAATTACCTCAGACTTGAGTAAGAGGTTCCTCGAAATGGAAGCGGTTATCCTTGCCGCACCAATCGGAATGCCAGAGAAAGTCAAGAAAATGGCCGAGGAAGTCGATGCTCTCCGAGACAGAATAGCCGCGACTACCCTGGCACTTGGCTACGGTATGCCAATGGGAATGGCTTGGAGGAGGCTCTATGAGGATAGATTGTGGGAGGAGCGGGCAGCCAAAGGTGAGGTAGAAATTACAGAGAGTCTTACCAGTGCCAGGAACAAATTCCAAGTGTGGAAGCATATCCCCACAGGCGAGAGCATTGTTAGAGTTGAGCCTATAGAAACACCCAGGCGAGAGCATTCTTAGTGATTCTAGATGAGATAAGTACTGCGCTAAACCGGATGGGCTTTCCCAACAAAGTCGTCGGGAATACTATTGAAGCTACTATACCACTCCCCTATTCTCCTGAGTATGTTCAACCCTCTTTTAAGATCCATTACTCCCCAGAACAGAAGATACTGGTATATCAACCGAACCGGCATAGTACCCAAAAGATGTTGAGAAACCTCGAGTTGCAGCTAGAAAACTTGGCTAAAGAAAACGGATTGGTGCTGATTATTTCCGGCACGATACCGATTTAACTATCAGCTTGTCCACAACAATATCGTTAATAAGGGAGACAGCCTTATCATAGTCTCCCACATTTGTAGAGTCTGCTAAACTGAGAACTCTAGGAATTATCTCCTTGTAGAAGGCATCCTTAGCTACAAGTTTGTCTAGCAGGTTGATAATCGTTTGCTCTTCCTGTATGGGCTTATATGGCTTCTGATATTGTCGCGATGAAATGAAGATAGCTGTCAGCTGCGTAGCATCTTCAACTATCTCCCTGATTTCTTTCAAACACTCGTTCATTGCGCCTCCTCTACTCTATAGAGAGAAAGCCCGGCTCCGAGCATTCGCTCGAGAGGACGGGCTTTCACTTGCTACTGAAAAAGGATGCTTAGGCTCAGGCCCTGCCCTTTACCAGGACTTTCTGAGCACTCACAAGAGCAGCATAATCTTCCCGGAGTTCCCCAGTGGGTAAGGGTTTGATGATCTTCTGCATCTCTTTGCTCAGACAGCTCAAGAACATGCGGAGCGGCTTTCGGCCCTTCGCGGCGCCACATATCTTCGCTGGGTGAGACGCAGAACCCGCCAGGCCGATGAGCACTTTATTGATCTTCAGAACGTTAGCGGAGGTCCGGTTAACGTTATTGGGTCTGAAGATAATCTTGCCCAGGGTGGGCTTAAAGTAGATCCTGGTGCCCGGGATTGCGGTTCCTCTGACTCTTCCAAGTGTAACTGCCACTTCTTTTTCCTCCCTTACTTAAATTTGACTACCTTATCGACCTTGGTTTTATTTATACAACAAAAAAAGGCTTTTGTCAAGCCCCTCTCTGTCAAATGTTAAATAAATAACTAACTAGCTGTCCAACCGCTTCTTTAGTTCTCGAACCTCCGTTCTCAACTTATCCGCCTCGTCCTGGGTTTGCCTTAACTCTACCCGTTTCTGCTCCAATTCTAAGTGAAGTTTCTCTTTTTCAACATGGTCCTCTCCATTCTTAGAGAGGTGGAAGACAATATGAGGACGCCCTCTTTTACCATCACTCACTGAACCAACCGGGATAATAATACCCTTCCCCAAATAACGAGAGAGCACAACGGCAGCATGAGTAGGAGTTAATGCCGGGAATTTCTGGCACAGTTCCTTGGTTGTTGAGCAGCCATCAGCTATTGCCTGCAATATTTCTTCTTGTGAAATAGCCATTGTAAGTCTATCATACAGCTAATTCCTTAACCTTACTGAGGCTCGCCTCAATATCATCAGGAGTCAGCCGGCCTACTTCCTGCCCTTTCTTGAAAACTATCGTCTCGCCGTCCTGCTTCAAACCAAGCTTGTCGGCCATGGCGGATCCACAAGAACCCTCGTGTATAACAAACAGCGCCGTACCGCTATCCTCTAACCCATTCAGCTTCTCCAGCCACTCGTTAAGCTTGTCGTCCTCACCCCTATAAAGCGTGACAATTACCTTTGGCTGTTCGTCCTTTAACTTCAGAAACCACTCCTGGTCACAAGTGAATATATTCGGCATGACTTATACCTCCTTCTACAGCACACATATCTTGCATGAGGGACAGCAACCGTGCTCATCAAGCTTACTACCGCATTTTGGGCATTTCATCTGTGACTTTTTAAGTTCTAACCACTGGCTACCTTTAATAAGGCAACAACCCATCATTAGTAACCCCGGTCGCTCTGGACAAGTCTCTCCAACATAGGGGCAATTCATCGGCACAGTCTCCTTAGTTCCGTCATCTCTTTTTCAAAATCACCCTTTATCTCCACCTCACCTTTTTTCACTCCTCTCTCGAGCACTACGACTGTAGGCGCACGCTTAACCTTGAGATAATCTACCGCAAGTTGCTCACACTTACCCTCAGCTACTAGGACAGTAGTAGTTAGCTTAATGCCTGTTAGATTATCACCGGCCACCTCGGATAGCTGAAGCTTCTGGGCCCACTGCTCGATAGCTTCCGAATGCTCGCCGACGACTACCACAGCCAACCGCTCGTACTGTTTGACCTGCTCTTTGAACTCAGCTAGGTTACAGGAAATGGCCTCTTCACCAATACTCCCCACTTCTTCTTCTTGGTCAGGCATGCTTACTCCTTATATCCATGTTCTCTTACTACCTTCCTAATGAAACTCTTGGCCTCTTTCACCGCATCCGGTTGCGTCTCATAGACACGATACTCGAGGCAATAGGTTCTGAATTCAAACTTCGTTATCCATGGGGGAAACTTACTATTCTCTGCCCAGTAGGGATAAGACTGGACCAAGCAAGAACGGCGCGGCATCATAGCAAGATCGATAATAACATCCCAGACCGGCATATAGCAGACGGCGTGCTGATAGTCCTGCCCCGCCCTTATGTCTCCCCATACCTGGATTTTACCACCTTTCCGGACTGCCTCCTCTTGAGAGATTTTACCGGCCAGATACTCCTTACCGACTTCGTTGACTGTCTCAATATAGACTGGCCTCACCGATGCTGCCCGCCAGCCAAATTCTTGTAAGACCTCAGCCATCATTCTTGAGTAAGAGGTACAGGCGCCCAATCGGCCCGTTCTTATCTCTTCCTGGAAGAGAGGAGTAAAAATCGCATCGAGTCTTGGCGGTACCCTGGCCACGATATCATCGAGAAAGCCACGCTGCTTCGGGTTGAGCATTAATGCACTCTCTCAATTAGCCCCTCTGTCTCTGTCTCAGTTACCTCACCTTCGACCTCAATCGGAACCTCTTTGTAGCCCTTGGCAGCAAGGTGAGCAATCCAGGCGAAGTAGGCTTCCTGGCTACCGTTCATCTCGGTATGCTCACAGACCATATTCGTATCCCTGAAAGCGAGAGAACTAATGGCGCCATCTTCCCAGAGCACAGCTACCACCGGATATTTGCCGTCGTCACGGTGCAGGCGCCGGGCATATTTGATACCGACGGTCCTGATAACGGGAAGCTCTTTCGTCAACGGATCCTGACTGTCCATCTCTTTACTCCATTCGGCAGACTTTTCGTGCCTCAGACCAAGCCTCGCCCACCGGTAGCCTCACCCGCTTCCCCTTCTCCATTATGTCCCAGGCTTTGCAAAGGACATACGACCGGATGCCGCGGAAATCCCAGCACAGCGGAGGATTATCCAAAACATTTTCACAGTGAGGGCTTATCGGACTGTGATGAATCGGCTCTTGCTCTTTCTTTGCCAACTGTTCCGCAATGCGCTGTCCAGTGAGAACACTAGCCGAAATGGCGGCTTTATCGACCATTCTCTCCAATTCTTCCGGGCTTATCTGCACAACTTCACTAACCATACTCCTCCTTTCAGAGTACCCCCCTCTTTTTGAGGAAGTCACTAGCATCCTTAACACTGACCTGCTGCTTCTTCAGTTTTTGTTCTTCCAGGAAGGTCGACAGATGCTTAACCTCGAGACATTCATCAGTGCCCTTGACCTCTTTGGGGAGAGCATCTATTCGGTCGGTAAGTTCCCTGGTGGTATCAGAAGCATAGGCGCTCAGCTTCTCCAGCTCCTCGATGCCCTTGTCACGCATCAGTATCTCGTTGATGGCATGACGCATTGCCGCAGACTTAGGTAGCAACCACTTCGCTATCACCTGCTCTTCCGGAGAATAGGTGCGTACTTTTTCAGCAACCATGTCAAACCGCTCCATGGCATTAAGCTCGTCCCGGGATGACAACAAGCGGTCTCTTATCTCCTTGTCTTTAATCCCTCTCGAGCGCGCCATTCTGAGTGCCTCTTTGAGGTTAGAGGCAACCTGCGAAACGTGTTCATCCGAGCAGAGCTTCCCTGCAGTCCCACCTTTAACCTCATCTTCTTGCCGAGGTTCTTCTGGCCCAGCTTCTTCCAGCCCAGGCTCCTCAGTCTCAGTCTCTGGAGTTTCGCCCTCTACCCGAATAGCTGAAGCAACGTCAGCGATGCCCACTACTGCAGAACTGATAAGCTGGCGGCCGTCTTCCACTATCTCTCGTACCGGATTGCCTTTAATGATTTCGGAAATTTTAGGTAGCTTAGGTGGCATCTATCTCCTCCTCGCTTATTATAGCATTACTTAGCATGTTTAACTCTCTTAGTCAACTGGCGGGGGTGTTCCTCTAGCGTACCAGTAACCGGACAGCTTGTTTCACAGGTTTATCAGGTGGTCCCTTGATATACGGTGCTATCCAAGTCAATCTACGATATTGGTATTCCGGGCCCCATGGTTGATGAGTCCAATGTCCTGACACCCACCACTGACATGCCCACTCTATCTCACCGTTCCCCTTAGATTTCGCTCCATAAACGCTTACCGCCCGCCTCAATAAGATAATACCAACCCCAGTACTCCCCGCTTCCGGGAATCTACTTTCAACCCTTCGCCTCACGTGCCTTTCCACAGCATGTCGCTGTACTATTAGATAGGGGCTAGCCGCGAACCGCAGGTGCTTAAGAGTGACTTGTTGCTCCTCCCGGTCAGGTTGGCTCCCAAGAAGTAACTGGCTATGCCGCTCTTCTATTCTTGGAGGATCCTCTATAATCAAGTAGAAATAATGTGCCAAGATTTCCTTGTCGGTAAGGTTGAATAAAATAGCAACAATAGGTGAGCCCAAATCTCCCACGATTTCATCAGGAAATGGAATATGCCCATCATCAGTATAAGGTAGCGTAGCATGCTCAGCTTGGCACCCTTCATAGACAGGCACAGCGTATAGCCATAACACTGGATTAAGAAACATTACGTCCGCCTCAACAGTTAAGCGGTCTTTTAACTGCGAAACAGCCTGGTAGGCAGTCAGCTCCATCTCTGGTGTCCATACTATAGGGTGTGCTCGGCGGATTAGCTCAGCCGCGTCGTAAACATGACCGCTCTCGAACTTCTTGCAGAGACTATCCATGACATCAAAGGCAGTGCTCGGATTTTGAATATCTATAGCGAGTCCTAAAGACTGCATCACATTCAGGCTTGCCTTGACAGCCTTAGATTTGTTCACGGGCCCCAGTTTTAGATGAAAAGTGTCATGTTTCTTAGGGTTATAATCGCTTCGCGGTACTGCCTCCCAGCCTACACAATGAATAACATTCGGCCCCCAAAGCTCGGCTGAACCATAGAAGCCATCTGGCGAGTAACCCATAGTCCCTGGTTTCAGCTGTATATTCAGAAAGTCCCTAGCTTGCTCGTAAGTCTGAACATCAATAAACCCTCTTAGGCTCATAACTGAGGTTTGGCCATTTTCTAATTTATGCACTAGAACCCACTGCTTATCTACAGGTACATCGCAGTGAACACGAAGGTTGGCATATTCCTGAATAGCTGGCTTCTCCTGCTTATACATCGCACGGTATTCCTGAGTAGCTTGGTCAAATTTCACTAATTCCTCTCCCGTTAGAGGTGCAAACGGTTTTTTAAGCCGAAGAGGGGGCGTATCAGGTGCCAGTTTTTCATGTAAGAAATGCCCCCACTCTGGCGTCAAAAGACCAGTTGTGACCCAGGCATATACGACTTCTGGCGGGGTACCTGCCCTCTTTAGAGCATCTGCCACAGCCCAACTAAAAGTAACCTTTCTCGTTTCCTCGTCGGTTGATGGCCAGAACATTTTATCGTTCTCGGATACTTTGTGATACCGCTCGGCCTCATCAACCATATCAACAATAGACCGGAAACACTCGTGACAATAATCTTTACTTCGATATAGATAGGTTATAGGGTCTGTCTTACCACACTTACCACATCTCATATCTACCTCCAAAGCTCGACTACTGGACAATGCTCCAGGACAAATTTGTCGATCTTCAGTACATTCTCCGGCGTATAGTAGCGGTCGACCATTTCCGCAGACGAAGAGAGTCGCCAGCGAAAGAAAATCTTAGCCGCCATTACATGGTCAATGTTGAAGGGTATGTCAGTGGCCACCCTCGCTAGAGAGTCTCTCACTGAGGTTAAGGCTTTCCTTCTAAACGCATGCCAAGCCTGGCCATCCCTATCCTCAATACCCGCCTTAATGCAGACATTCTTGAAGACGCTATTCATAAACCATGGTGAGTAAGCCCTGGGAACCCCACGATAGAGAAACGTGCCGGGGAAGTCATAGCCCTTTAAGTAGGGGATTATCTCCGGACAAAGGAACTGCTTGCGTCTCTCTCCTCCCTTCTCTGTCATCACGAAAAGAGTTTGCTCTTCATAGTTAATATGCTCCGGTCTAATTGCCTGGAGTTCACCCTGGCGTAGCCCATAGATAGAGGCTACCGCCGAAAAAGCTACCTCAAAAGGCTCGAGCTCGCCACTCTTAGCCAGATCTACTATGCGCTGAATCTCCTCGAGAGAAAGGGCAGGCTTACTTACCTCGTCTGTCTCCGCTCGCGGTAGCCAGCGCTTACCCATCTCCCAGACAGGCTCACCGGCTAAATCAAACTGCTGAATTTTAGCTAAGGCAACCAGCGCCGAATTGGAGTCTGTTATATCAACCCCGCTAAGGAGCTGCCGGCGCTCCCTTTCATGCACCAGCTTGGCGGAATCATAAACCCTTTTAACAACCTGCAGGGCGGTTCTAGTGGTAAGCGGGGTGTAACCTTCTTTCTCTAGATGAGCATAGAAGCGATTAACCAGCTCTTTATTCCAGAGAGCGAGGTTGTCGGGAGCAAATTTCAGGAATTTGTCGGCCCAGAAGAGGCGCGTCCTCACCGTCTCCGAAGAGGACCGGGCTAGTTCCAAGGTAAAATGTTCACGGATTTGCTTTTTGACGTCCATTCAAGCTCCTCTTTGGCCTCCTCTTTAGCTTAAATCTTATATCAGCCACTCCCTCTATACGGACATATGCACTACTATTACCCTCAAATCCTACTGCGAAGTGGTCATCGGCATCTGCCTTTCCCGCGTATTCTGGAGAAAACTCCAATTCCACTATCATATTGCCGAATTGGTACTCTATCATTTAGGGCCTCCATTTATCCTTCTCAATTCCACGGTGGCTCCATCCCTTTCTCACCAAAAAAGTGAGCTGCTCGCTCCGTAAGCGCTATTCCCATAAGTTGATTTGACGGCGGATCCCACCGGTGCTGGAGAAAGCCCTCCTGATAAGCAGCTCGGGCCACTGACCGCCAGGTCATCCGGTCCATTACCCGCCACACTCGAATCTGGCAAGCCTCGGTGAGAGTCATTGTCTTGGTGACTTCATCGAATTCATGGGATCTCTTATCAGCCGCAGCACATAGTGACTCGAATTCCTCCATACTCTTAATTGGGTGTCCATACTGCTTAGCCATGTGCTGTCTCAGTTTCTCGAATTTCTCAGGCTCCGTGTTTTTCATGGTCTCGAACATTTCCCGTATATTCATTACCTGAACCTTAAACTTGCCATCCTGGGAAACCTCTCTTAATAGCTCACGGTCGGCAGCATCAAGCTGGCCACCCTCTTTCATCCACCGGTCATTAGTTACTAGAGCTACTTCGTGTTCAGCTTTCATTTTTTACTCTTAGGTTCTCCCCGGGTACACTTATCACCGAATCGTCGCACTGCTGCACGGTTGAGTACGCAGTTACCATACGAATACCACTGCTCTCCACCGCCCTCATCCCATAGGCCGAGTGTGCAGCGGACTTTAGGATATTCGCCTTCCTTGAATGTCGTTGGCTCACTCAGAAATTTACAGTCACGACATTTCATGTGCTCTCCACCTCGTTGAAAGTTAGTCATTCTTACCCCTCTTTCCCTACACATGCCGAGCAAAGGTCTGGCTCTACCCAGTGGCAGGGCCCGCCTGCAGTTTCACATGGTAATGCGTTGCTACAGCCACATACCCGGCATATCGCAGACTCCTGACAATACTTATCAGCACAGACAAAGTGAGAACCTTCTGCGAATTTTTTCTCTACCCAACCATCAGGTAGGGAGCCATCAGGCTTGGCGTGCTCAATAAGCCCACACATAATACAACAATAGCCGGGTGGCTCAGCACCTGGGAGTGGAGTTACATCTTCGGCTTCTAAGCACCATTTCCCAGGAGCCTGTTCATACATTTTACGGACTTTTAGATGAACCACATCGCCGACTTTGAATTGAATGCCTTTATTGAGCTTGAGAATAATCATCTATCTCCCTTCTTTCCTACACATTCACTGAGGTGAGGTTCCTCTTCAAAACAATCCGGGCAAACTAGCCTATGGCAGCCGAAACAGTAGTCTCCGGCACTGGCATCCTTGCCACATACATAGCAGGCGCCCATGTCTTCAGTAGCCTTACTATAATCGTCTTTGTCCGCATCAGCCTCAGAAACTAGGGCAACTCGCTTCTCTTTCTCTTCCTCTGATAGTTTCAAGAACTCAGCCATCTTCATTTCAACCTTCTCCTCTGGGCCGTTTCATTGGCCCACCTTAACCGTTTCATTGGACCATCCAATCGGCCATACCCAAGGATTAGCTCGCCAGGGATACCTCTTCTCATTGAGAGAATCCCAGAGATCTCGAAATTTCTCCCGTGCTGTAACCATATAGGAGCAACCAGGCTGAAAATCGTCTATATGATATTTAAGCCCCTCTGCTTCAGCGTCCTCTTCTGTTATCTCCTGCAACCTCTCAGCCCTCAAAGTCTTAATCTCTCGCGTGATTCGGCATGCCCACCGGGGCATGAAGCGAGGAGAGTGCCAAGAGTGATACTTCTGCTGGGCATACTTTTGCCAGGTCTGGTAGTCTACATTTCGCCATTCTAAATCGTGGTCCAT
>Ga0187878_1000669_pt1 | contig 37150 bp, 66 predicted proteins | sample June2016WEW_17_1_FD_132979 | JGI IMG/M metagenome (GOLD analysis project Ga0187878, IMG submission 132979) | Peatland microbial communities from SPRUCE experiment site at the Marcell Experimental Forest, Minnesota, USA - June2016WEW_17_150 | ecosystem: Environmental > Terrestrial > Soil >... | reverse complement strand
TTATAAGATTCTTGATAATAAATATATAACGATTCAAGGAGTTAAACAGAAAATAAGAGTTAGAGGATTAAATCAGATTCTCGATCATAATAATGAAAACATAGAAGTCGCAAATGCAGATTTTATAAACAAGCATGGAGATTTCTATCTTCATATAGTGGCATATCAGGATAAAAAAGTTGTTGATACCAATAGCAAAACAGCGATCTGCGCAGCAGAGAGCTGTTCTACAATGCTATCAAAGGAAATTAAAGAACCAAAGTCGATAGGATTAGATTTTGGAATAGCCAAGCAATTGACATTAAGCAACGGTATAAGAATCGAATATAATATACCTATTCCAAAAAGTCTTAAAAGGAAATATAAGAAGTTAAGCAGACAAGAACAGCTAAAGCTGTCGCAAGAATATCACGGTCATAATTGGGAAAAGACTAGACTTAAGATTCAGAAAGAATTTGATAAGCTGACGAATATAAAGGAGGATATAAAGAATAAGATTGTACACAGACTTGGAGAATATCAAATAGTATGTTATCAAGATGATAATATAAAATCATGGCAAAGGATATGGGGAAGAAGAATTTTAGAAACTTCGATAGGAGGGATAAAGAGTGATATCGATAATAAGATACAGACTCCTGTTGAAGTAGATAGATTCTTTCCTTCTACAAAGAAATGTTCAGAGTGTGGACATGAAAGAGAAATAGGTCTAGATGAAAGGATTTATGAATGTTTAAATCCTAAATGCCAGATGAAGATTGATAGAGATTGGAATTCTTCAATAAATATAGAAGACGAAGGTCTCAAGAATAGAAATATAAGAGTAGATACGGGACGTATCGATTTTAAGCCTGTGGAGATTGGGCCCTCTACCTTGGATATGGAATATTATAATGGTATTCCATACGTCAAAGCAAGCTCGGTCAAAGAAGCAGGAAGCCTCACAGCTTTAGCGCGAGGTAGTTCACATGAAAAATTACTCAATTCTGCACTAAAACTTCTAGAAAAAGAAAAACCAAACTGTGTTCTTCTAGATCCCAACCTTCCAGATAGCTTAAGAACAGATGTACTGAAAAATGTAATAAATAAATATCCAGAGCTACCCATAGTAGTTTTAACAGTTGTTGATGATGAAGATATGGTCATTCAGTCACTTCATGATGGGGTTCAAGACTATCTACTAAAAGATAAAATCAACATAGATGTAATATTGCGTTCTATACGCTATGCAATAGAACGTAAAAAAGTAGAAAATGCTCTAAGAGAAAGTGAAGAACTTTATCGCACAATAACAGAAAATTCCAATGATATGATCTGGACATTAGATACCGATGGTAACTTTACATTTTTCAATAAATGTTTTGAAAAAATAAGTAAATATGGATCAGAAGAATTAAAAGGAAAAAGTTTCTCTCTAATCATAAAACAAGATCTAGATAAAGTTATGGACGTATTTCACTCTACATTAAATGGACGACCGCAGCAATATGATGTAACGTTTATAAACAAATACAATAAACTCATAACTCTTTCTGTAAACACTGCACCGATATATTCTAGAGGTAATATAATAGGTACTATAAATTCTGGAAGAGATATTACTGATACTGTAAAGTATATAAAAGAACTTAAGACATTGAACGAAAAATTGGAGATATCAAATAAAGAACTTCAAGATTTCGCATATATAGCTTCTCACGACTTACAGGAACCTCTTCGCTCAATATATAGTTTTACAGAATTATTGGAAAAACGTTATAAAGGCAAACTTGACCAAGAAGCTGACGAATTTATTGATTATATAATAAATGGCACAAAGAGAATGCAACATATGATTCAAGACCTGCTAGTATTATCTAGAGTTGATACAAAAGGAAAGGAATTTATACCAACCGACATTACAAACGTCATAAAAGATGTACAAAAAAATCTTCGCTCGATGATTGAAATAAATAATGCCACTATTATTATTGAAGATATGCCAATAGTAGATGCGGATTCGGTTCAACTTACTCAGTTATTTCAAAATCTGATAGATAACGCAATCAAATTCCGTAAAGAAGAAAACCCAAATATTCATATATCAGCTAAACAAAGAAATGGAGAATGGGTCTTTTCAGTAAAAGATAATGGTATTGGAATTAACCAAAAAGATTTTGATAAACTCTTCAAAGCATTCTCGAGATTACATAGTAAAGAAAAATATCCTGGTACAGGAATAGGACTTGCCATGTGTAAAAAAATTGTCGAACGTCATAAAGGTAGAATGTGGTTAGAATCTAAACTCGGAGAAGGAACTACATTTTATTTTACCATTCCAAAATGATTTTATTATCCAGAAATAGCATAGTAGCGGAAACTAAACACGGAAGCAATTAAATGGTAGAAATTATAATGTCTATAGAAAATAATATATGCCCTATTGAAGTTTTGATAGTTGAAGATAACAATGCAGATATTCGTTTAGTAAAGGAGGCATTTAAAGACGGTAAAATGATGGTCAATCTAATAGCAATAAAAGATGGATTGGAAGCTATGGTATATTTAAGAAAAGAAAATGAATATGTAAACGCAAATACTCCAGATCTTGTATTGCTTGATCTAAATATGCCAATAAAGAATGGATTTGAAGTTTTAGATGAAATTAAACAAGATCAAGAATTAAGACGTATACCAATAATAATAATGACAATATCAAAAGATGAAGAAGATATACTAAGATCGTATAATCTTCATGCGAACGCATATATTATAAAACCGGTAGAACTAAATCAGTTTATGAACGCTATAAAATCTATTGAAGATTTCTGGCTTACAATCGTAAAGTTGCCTCCTAAAATGGTCTGATATAATTATCATATTATAAATAATATGATCTATAAAGAAAAGAGAACAGCTAAAGCTGTCACAAAAATAGAAAAATATAAGAATTCATAAGTAAACATGTGAAAACGGTTCCAAAAAAGTGACAATCGTGAATTATTCACACAAGGAAAGATATATATGGAACCAACGATATATTTTGTGAGAGAGAGTCCCGATTTTAACCGCATGTTAGAAAAGGGGAGAATAGAAAGAATAGCCGCAAATAGAGTTGTCATCTGTACGATGACAGAATTTGGGCTAGTCAATGATAGAAGTATGAGTGTAGGAGAATTTAGCAGATTCATTGAATCAACTCAGATGACAACAGGAAATCTATCTGAAACTGAAGAAGATATCAAAAAGAGACATGATAGGAAGAAGAAATCTATTATAAAAGCTATTGAGTCAATTAAGTTACCAATGCTAACTGATAGTGTTATAAGAGATGCTGCCGTGGAGAGTATAGCGTAGGTAATACAAAGATGACAACGGAAGACAGTGTGTATATACCGTTTCCTGGAACGACTCTTAAAACCATAAACCCGATATCAACAATTGACATCATTACACCGTATGAAAAGAATGTGACAGGATGTAACAAGGTCAAGTGTCCTTGCAGGGTCTGGCAACAATGTAGTTATTACAATAAAGCTAAATGGAGAAAATCAAGGACAGATGAAGATGAACATATGAAAGCTATATGGGAATATTATAATAACATTTTTAGGGTGACATATGATATGCCAATAGCAAATATGAACGGATAATGATATAACATGAACATACTAAAGACTGGAGCTATTGGAATATTTGGAACTCTAGCTACATCATCAGTAATTGAAAAATCTATGAAGAATTATGATACAGATATAATTCCTGCTATAGATACGGTATCAATAATTATACCGTCATATAACGAAGAATCATTCATAGAAACAGCCATATTATCACTTAGAGACCAAAGTATCATTCATAACTATCCACATTCATTTGAATTTATTCTTGTGGATTCTCAATCAACTGATAAAACTGTACAGATAGCGAAACCTTATATAGATAAAATTATATTATCTCCTCGTGGAAAATTGACAGCAAGAGATATGGCAATAAATTCGGCCAGTGGTAATATAATAGTATCAGTTGATGCAGACACATTTTACCCACACCATTGGCTCAATACACTTCTGAAACCATTTATAGATTCAAAATACTATAATGTGGTTGGGGTAAATGGTAGCACAATTGATAAATCCATCGTGGGAGTTCCTGGTCCAGTTCGTAACATCATGGAACTATTTGATAATATGATATACCCATATAAGATGTTAGGAAGAAATTCTGCATTCTATAAACACGCATATTTTCTAGTTGGAGGATTTGACAAATCTGCAAATCAACTTAGCGTAAAGGATATGGTCTTTGAAGAAGAAATTTCTTTTGGCGACAAATTATCTAAAATTGGAACTGTAGTTTACAAGATGAATGCATCTTGTATCCATCTAGGAGGATCGAAAATATCTTGTAGATGGAATTTTAAAGATAAAGACTCTTGTGCATCCTATGGAATAGGTGTAGACAGATTTTAAATTCAATAAAGACAAAATAATAGTTTTCAAACAAACGGAGATATGATATGGACAACCATATATTTAGTTATGAAGAAGTAAAATTAAAAGTAGCCATGAGAAAACTCTGGGAGGACTACGCTATCTGGACACGTCAATTCATAGTCGATCTTTTAGCAAGTCTTCCCAGTATAGATAAAACGACAGAGAGACTCCTTAAAAATCAGGAAGCAATTGGAAATTGTATGAAACAATTCTTAGGAGATACTGCGGGAGACACTATTACATCATTGCTAAAAGATCATATTACTACTACGACAGACCTTCTAAAGGCGATTAAAGCAGGAGATGTTACAGGGTCAGCAACTCTTGAAACAGATGTAGCAACTAATGAAGAGAATATAGCCACATTTTTTGCTACCATCAATCCTTACTATTCGAAAGATGAATTGATAGATATGTTAGATACGAATATGATCCTTGTCAAATATCAATGTATCGCCCGTATGAATGGAGATTATAATGCTGACGTAATGTACTTTGATATGGGTCTTCATCACATTCTTGTGATATCTGATTACTTATTCAAAGGTATTATCGAAAGATTCTTTGAAGAACAAACGTTATATTCATATCAAATAGAGACTGAATATCATGATCAAACAAGTAACCAAGAAAAAATTGTTTCATGAACTTGATAAAATTGAAAATATACCGCCATAAATAATAGGGATGAAATTATGACATTAGTAGAATTAACAAAACCAAAAGTAGAACTTAGACCATATCATGACTTTGATCTAATTAGGTCAGCACTAATTGCAGAGTTAGATGCAATTTCTCTATATGAAAGTCATATGGAATTTTTGAACGATAACGCCGCAAAAGATGTAGTACATCATATACTTGAAGAGGAGAAAGAACATGCGTCGGAATTATGGTGTCTACTTATGAAGCTCGATAAAGTACAAGAAGACAAGATGTCTGAAGTAGATGCTAAAACTTGTATAGCAAACGACTAAAGTTATCTAGATGATTTGCGACATTATTTAAATAATATGCCAATAAAATTAAATTCTTATATTCTACCAGATAAAGTAATACAGAAGATGAGATCTGACATAGAAGATACCAAGAAGATAGGTTTAGAAATCGGATTCAATTTATGTACAAAAGATACAACTGAAGAATTACAGGACGAGAAACGTTGTGTCGGGTCATACTGTAAACTAACATCATGGGAACCAGGATGCCAATCAAAAGGAAAACACGTTGGAATATTTCATACTCACCCAATGATACCAAAAATATCAAAGGGAGACTCATCTCCATCTATGTCAGATCTGATAGGTGCATATCAATACGGCATAATGTGTATTGGTGGGGCAGGAGACAATAAGATACAGTGCTCTGTTAGAAAAGATAAAGATGCTGACATAAAGACTATTCAGTTTATTAGAGCAGATGTTGAAATGTATGAGAAACCTTTAAGACTAAAACACCGTGTTACAACGAGAAAAGGTTATGACACACTTATGACTAAATATATAGAGAAACTATATGTCAGAAATAAACTTCATGAGAGACTTTTCGATATAATTGATATCTGAGATTCTTGAAAGAATAGATGCAGAAATTGATATAATAAATTATAATGAGATGATAGGAGCTATATGAACGTAAAAGGAAATGTTATTAATTCTATATTGAAAGGACTAAATATTCCCAATGATAGATATACATATATTATGTCTTACATTCAGCGAATGATAAGAGACTATAAGGGGCAGCCTGTTGACATAATAAAAGAAATACCGCTTAATCTTAAGGTAAACGAAAGATATTTTGCGATATTTTACGTAGGTAACTCTTTTTCTCCATTATTCCTAGAAATGGATAACAAAGAAAAGGCAGACTTCGTCATAAATATGGCTAATTCTCTAAAACTTAGTGAAGAAAAAATTTCTGCAACAGCAGATTATATGTCAGATACGATAAGAAAACAAATGAATGAAAATGTATCCGCAGTAGAAATAATAAAAGGAATAATAAATAGTAAATTTACGAGTGCAGAAAAAGATTATATTATATTTGTATTTGGAATGATATTATTATAAATATATAGGCAGCAGATAATCTATGTACGATCAGATACAGAAAGTTTTCAATACTCTTATAAGTAATAATTATCAATGCTTCATTGCTGGAGGTGCGGTGCGTGATATAGTCAGAGGTGTTGAACCTAGTGACTATGATTTCGCCACGAATGCTACTCCAGATATGATAACTAAGGTATTCGAATCTGCTGGTTACAAAACTATCCCAACAGGAATAGAACATGGGACAATAACAGTCATTGTTGATAATATATCTTTTGAAGTGACTACATATCGTATCGACACTAATTGTGATGGACGTCATTGTGATGTTCAATTTACGACATCACTAGAGGAAGATATAAAGAGAAGAGATTTAACAATTAACGCTCTAGCAATGGATATAAATAACAATATCATAGATCTAGTCGATGGTATAGGAGATATCCATAGAAGATTGATAAAAGCAGTAGGAGACCCTGATCAACGCTTCACAGAAGATTATTTGAGAATTCTTCGTGCTATAAGATTCTATACAAAATTAGATTTTGAAATAGATCCGAATACATATCAATCAATAAAGAAATTATATCCCAATCTTAGAAAGACTAGTCGAGAACGTATACGGGATGAATTTAATGAAATTATTCTATCACCAAACAGGATAAAAGGAATTCTGATGCTATATGAGACTAATATAATCGATATAATCATTCCAGATTTCTCTAAACTTGCAGATATCCAACAACCAGTCGAATTCCATCCTGAAGGTGATGTGTTCAAACACACGACTATGGTATTATTAAAGATAGAAGAAGGAGATAGTCTCCATCTAATTCTTGCAACACTTCTTCATGATTTTGGAAAACTTTATACATATGCTTTTGATATAGAGAAACAGAGAATAACATTCAACGAACATGATATCGTAGGTGCACAACATTCCAAAGAAGTGCTTCAAGATCTGAAATATGATAATGATACTATAGAAAAGGTTTATTACATTATATCAAATCATATGAAATTGCACCAAAAGCTTGCCAAATCAACAATTAAGAGACTGATGCTTACAAAGACAGATACTGGCTATATTTATAATCCTGTATTTGATGAGCTATTGAAATTACATAAATATGAGATGAGTGCATCACTCAAATCTTTCACAGAAAAAGAAAAGCAAACTGAAGAAGATCTATTAAGAAATGTTACAGAGATAAAAGGAGAACTTGGCGAAGAATTAAAGAGACAAGCTCTCAAACGTCTTATAACAGGTTATGATGTAATGAACATGGGTATAGAACCTGGACCAATAATTTCGGAAATAATGACAAAAATTGATGATGCTCAATTAGAAGGTACTATAAAAACAAGAGATCAAGCATTAGAATATCTAAAAACGTTAATAATATAGATAGAATAGGAGAAATTATGCCAATATATGAAGTCAAAGGGACAGAAGAAGATGTAACTGAAAAGATATTAGACGCTATTATTGAAGAGATAAAACGAATAGGTAGTATTCAGAATCAAACTCAAGGATCGAAGATGCTTATGTTTCAAGTCTATTTTAGAGGTTTAAAAAATGGATTGAGAATAGCATCAGGAGGTATTTTAAACCAAGAAGATCCTATAATCATAATGATAAACGATGTCATAATTGGCTGGGAAATTATCTGATAAAGAAGGATGGCAAACGATGCTAACATTAGGAACATAAATAGGAGAAAAAGAATTATGAATAAGAAAATTCTTCAAGGACAAGGAACGGACCAGTTAACAATTACAAAGGATCAAGGAGATAAAATAATACAATATCTAGAATTATTGGTAAAAGCCGCAGAGATAGAGCTTATACCTCTTAAATTCAATACAGGTGTGATAAATCTTCCTATAGCAGTGACAACCGCTCCTCCTCAAGATCAAGCGAATGTAATTCCACTCGCAGGACAATATTTATTGGTCAAAGTATATGAGGCACTGGATCCGAAAAGGAAATCTCCAGAGCTATATTTTTGGAATCAAGGTCCAGGAGAAATGTATGTCGTAAATGTTAGAACTCCAGGTAGTTTCGATATAGAGATGCCAGTTCCTGAAGGAAACGTAATGGAATTCTATGATGTATATGAATTAAGAGTTAGGACAAGTTCTGCAAATACGACATTTGTTGTAACAGAATATGATATTAAATCTCAGAGAGAATTGAGATATTTTGCAGGAAGACCGTTTGTGGATAATCAAGTGTTAGTAGCAGGCGGATCATTTACAGAAAATATAGTCACAGATCCTATACAGGGACTTGGAAGAAATGCTCATACAGGATTTATAATAAATAACGGACCTGGTATATTAAATGTATTATTAAGTAATAATGGCACGACTTATACTACAAACCCTATTCCAGTTATACCAAACCAGATTCTTGATCTAGATAAAGAAGATATATATTCCGTGATAATATCTTCTGTTGCAGGAGCATCATATAATATAACTGTACATTAGTTATGACAAGGAAGCAGGCAAACTTTCTTGTGACATATCACAAACAATTATCCTTGGAGGTACAAAAATGGTAGGACTCGAGACAGGAATAAATACTGCTCTAGATGTATTCTTTAGACACGACCTTACAACAGAACTTGGAGGTACTATATCGGCAATTGATCAATTTACACTATATGGTTTTCCGCCGTTATTTCCGTTACACCCCCCAAACCCAGTATCAAGTACTGTATTTCAGACAATATTGCTAGAGAAATTTGGATTAGAAAGTGTTGGAATAATAAATGTTGGAGATATGGGTGTAGCTATATTAACTGACCATTCTGCAAGCACAGTAAATGGCGAGATTAAATTTGAGATATCTGGTGATGGCGGAATTACGTGGACAACGCCTCCTATATTCCAAAAAGTCGTACTACCATATCTAGATCAAGCGTGGCAATATATAGATATTGGTACTGTATATACTGATGAGACTGGCAATTGTAGTAGCAATATTCCTGATTCTATACCATTCTTTACTGTTGCTCCTGCAGCGGACGACGCCTTTTACTTTGGTTATCAGTTACCATTTGATGATATGACCGTAAATGTTAGTACTGCCGGCATTTATGTTGCTACTATCGTATGGGAATATTGGAATGGTGCTACATGGGCTACTTTAACTGTTACTGACGGAACATCTGGATTTACTGTAGCCGGAATTAATAATGTAACATTTGCCATTCCAAATGATTGGGCAGCAACCGCTGTTAATGGTGTGACAGAATACTACATAAGAATAAGAATAACCACACTTACGACACAAACAACACAACCATTGGGGCAACAGGTAACAATAATAGGAGGTTATGCTCAAGCTGTTGGACTAGGTACATGGCTTAAGACTATAAAAGTTGGAGATGATATGTTACAGTTCAGATTAAGTGCTAGAACTATATCTCCTGGTCCCGGAGTTTTCGCTACAAGTCTTGATTCAAGGTCTCATGTCGAATTTATGTATAGAAAGAGTGCGATATAAGAGTGATCTCATCATGGTAAAATTAAAACCTTCGGTCATACATCCAACATCAGTGTATCTTACATTTATAGATGTAGCGGCACAGGCAAATGGAAGTACACCATTGACACAACCTGCTCCTGGCGACCCTTTTACTAACATATTAGGTGTTACATCAAGCCCAACACCTGTATATGAACTAATAAAAACATCGAAATATACAATAGATACAGAAGGTATTATAGATGTAGGAGAAGTTTATATAGATATCATAACAAACAACGGATTTAATTCAGGATTTAATGCAGAATCTTATTATGAGATATCTGGGGATGGAGGAAATACACCATTTATACCTATTATAGATCCCCTTCATCCGATAGGTAGCAATCCTGATCCAGTGGCACCAACAACAGTAGGTCCTATACCATATGCAGTAGAGACTACAGGACGAGGAAAATGGATAGATAATATAGAGATAGGACCTGATAAACTACAATTAAGAGTCTGGGGAAGATCTATAGATGGCCTTCCTGCGACTATAGCAGAAAGCCCTTTCACATTTAATATACTAACACTGACCAAAAAGCCTTTATAATAATAAATAGGAAAAATTATGAGACTACAATGGGAAAATGCTGCAATATCAACAGTATACTATTTTGTATTCTTTACGGCGCCGCTTAATAGCAAAGCGCCACTTTTCGACAAAACTCCATTACCAGGTGGTATTGTAGCGACGCCCTTTAAGTTGACGCCACTAGGCGGCATTACTAGTACTGACTATACGACAATATTTGAATACAAACGTACATTAGAAGATATTGGATCTCTAGAAATGTTAAACATATTCTTTGCGATTACCTTCATATGTGCAGGACATGGTTATATTAGATTCCAATTAGCTGGAGATGGTGGTCCAGTAGATAGTAGTTTTACCACCATTGCCGAGGCTGATTTTAATTATCCTTATCCTTATCCTAATCCCCAACCGGCACCCATACCACAAGAACCACCGACACACTTACCTGCACATGATATATTCTATGGCTCAGGATTATGGTTACCATTCATAGAGTCTGGAGACAATAAACTGGTTATCAGATGTCAGGTCAAGACAGTAGATCCAATAGATACTCCAGTAGATACATGGATATACGATACTAACTTTGATGATGGTATTGACTCAGAGCTCGATATAGTATACAGAAAGAAGGTTTTATTCTAAGCATAAAAAAGGATTGATAAAGATGAAAACATATACAGCAATTATAGCACCAAGATATGATTTTATTACACTGTATCTTACTACTCAGTTACAAGGAATAGCTCAACTGTCTGTTGACACAACTTCTATATTATTGAAGAAAACATCTGTCCAATATCCGGCATTTGAAGAGGTATTTACATCAAAATATACTATAGATACTAATGGTAGCATAACTTTGAGTGAGATATTTTTGTTTGTAGATACTGATCCACTAACTACATCAAACGGTGTTTCCAAGGTAGAGATATCTGGAGATGCTGGTCACACATGGGCTCCTATGAGCGGAGATGTAATAGGATCACAGTATTTTGAGGCTTATGGGTTGTGGATCGATAAAATAGATAGTGTGACAGATGGTCTACAGTTTAAATATTCAGTAGCATCTACTGATGGGACAGATGCATATATATATTTTTTTAATGATTATGAAGTCGTCATTACCCTAAACAAGAAGGTAGTTTGATGATATGACAACAACCGAAAACTGTATCTTGACGGTGATGTCGATTTTAGTCAGCGAAAACTGCATATAGACAGTGATCAGCTTAAGCTGAGAACTGTATCTTATGTTTGTTATACACAGTAATCGACAGTTACAACTGTCTTCCCGGCTACGCCGGTCACTGTCTATACGCCATTTTTATGTTTATATATAATTATAGTCATTTAATTGACAATGACAATAAAATAGAAAATAAATAAAGGAGGAAATAAAATATGGCAATAGAGATAGTATGTGAATTATCAGTTGATAAACTTAAAAAACTTACAAATGATTTCGAAAAAAAAGGATTTGTTCCTATATCGATGGCCAATGAAGTTATAGATAGAAGAAATTTAACATGTATAATGATGCATAAGAAGGAATAATATATGGTAATCAATAGTCCCAAATCTACATGTGGAATTGTAGGATTCCATGCTACTACTAAAGAAAATATGAAAAAGATTATGAAAGATGGCATAAAACCAGGAATGAAAGGGGGATGGTGCGATATATCGGCAAGAACTATAGACAGAAAACCTAGCAAAGAAGAGATAGAAGAATGTAGAAACAATATATTTATGTCTGGAAATTTAGATGATGGTATAGAGTCATATTATCCAGACATATCAGATTTGGATACTATAGCAGTTGTTTGTATACCACAAGAAAAAGTCTTCCTTAATACAATTAAGGCGAGAAAAGAAAAGAGGGATGAACCTTTTGAGGAATGGGACGCAAGAATATTTGAAGAGATGAAAGATGAAGAACGATTTTTATCACAATATCCAGAGATAAGAATAAAGGATACTATACCTCCAGAAAATATAATAGGTTGTCTAGATATAATAAAAGGAGACAATAAAATTCCAAATATATTTAATATACAAGCTTGGGATGCTCCTAATAGATACAGATACAAAATTAATAAAGATTGTAGGTATTGAAATAAATAATAAAGATAATATGACTAATAATAAAGATAATATGACTAAATGTGGTAACAGATTCAGAGCTGTTAGTGATAAATTTGTAAGAGAAACAAAAAGAATAGATACACTAAGCACAGAAGCATTAAGCAAAAGACTGGAGGAAATCACCGATATTCGTAACATGGGGCCGGTTTTAGCACAGACCAGTTAAGACATCTTAACACAATTCTATTATTATAATCTACTAATCACGAAATGTCAATAGCTATGTGCAAATGTGCTAAAGACCTAGAAATTTCTATTCCAGAAAATATAGAATCTCCTGACCAATTTCACAAACACATATTAGAACAGATGAAACAAAAAAGAAAGTGATAAAATTGGCCAGATGATACTCATATTTTAGCTATAATATCAGAAATTGATATGTACAAGTACGAGATTGACAACAAACTGAATAGCCAACTGAATCTAATCAGATACCAAACGAAAAAAGATAGGATTCGTTCAATTCTACAAAATCCAAATCCGGTAGCTTTAAACGACAATTCAATCAAGAATGGCAGATTATGGTTAGTAGGATTCTTAAATTACGCAGGCTACTCAGAATCATCTATTTTAGATATAATTAAGAATTATAACAAATGGGAAGATTACAAAGAAGAAGAAACTGCACGACAAGTCCATTGGCTTGTAAATAGAAAATCCAGAACAATTAAAGAAACCGAACAATCAACAATGCAAAATTGCGTTGTCTTCACGCAAGTTGCGGGAACTACAGAATGTAATGAATATTATAACGTCAACAAATCTGACGATGTTAAAAGTGATGATATAATAGATCTGTTCTTCAATACGTGTAAACCAATTAATCTTAATCCTCCATGTGACATTAATAGAGCTGTAGTTTATTATCATAATATGGGATTTCACATTATACCTAAGATAAGAGACGAAAAAAGACCAGCTGTCAAGTGGAAAATATATCAAGAAAACCAACCACCTTTGTACATAGTTAGACGTTGGAATTTCAGCAATGGAATTATTTTATTAGGTACGAAAATGCATTCTTATTTAGATATTGATATAAAAAGCGCTAAACACGATAAAGGGTTGGAAAGTTTTGACGAATCTCTTTTGAAAGGTTGGTATTATGAACGTACACAAAATGGTGGGTATCACATTTTCGGATCTGGATTCTTTCCAAAAGGTATGAGAGGATTAGTAAATGATGCTGTCCAAATCAAACATTTAGGAGGGTACATTGTTGCATATCCAACATCAGGATATATAAAATCGTCAGATAATAGAAGATAATTATATCAGTATAAATAATAATAAGGGAGAATATTATGAAAGTATCAGAAGAAGTTAAAAAATTAAATGGAAAAGAAGGAAGTCTTACAGATCTCGTCAAACAATATTTAGACATCAAAAAGGTTAATTACTCTGTTCTTAAAGCAGAACCTGGAGATAATGTTGCAAGACCAAAAGATGTAGAACCTTTTGTCGAACCTGGTTCTATAATGATTGAAAAGAATGGAAAGAAAGTTATTATAGAAGAGTTGACTAAAGTTTGTGGAGCATCAGGAAGATTTCATGACACCGATGAAAAAGTTAGAGCCCATACCATACTAGACAAAATTCCAAGAATAGTGTTTACGACATATAAAAATAAAAATAGTTTACATATACATACAGATGCTGAAATAAAAGATCCTGCATTTGGACTTTATTTAGGAGGAGGAAAAATAACTGCTGACATGGAAGACATTCTTAAAGAGCCATCTAAAATACCTGATCATGATGAGACATTTGAAATAAATTGTAAATGTGAAGAACATAAATTAAAATGTAAAGGTAACGCATGGCAATGGTAATTTATAGCCAATAATAAAGATGCATACAGGAGAAAATATATGGCAACAAATAAAGAATGTAAATGTCTGTGCGCAATATCAAGAACTGTGTCAAATGCTGCGCCAATGACAGATTTGGCTGGTATACAGAATGTTCTTGGAGACTTAAAATTTCCAGGTAAGTTCAAAAAATCTTATTCCTATAGATAAATGAAAATAGACCCATTATGAAATAACAGAATTGTATCCTATCCAAAGGAGTAATAAATGGCATGTAATAATTATATTGATAATGGTAATCTGCGTATAGAGCAAACGTCATCAACGTCTGTTTTGATTACAGACTATTACAATTATGGAACTAATGTGATACCACTAAGTATTGTATTGCAGCATGTGACTTTTAATGGCCACGTGTGGATATACAGCGATGTTTATACTACACCTGCTCCACTTAATACAGGCACAGGATATCAAGTACCTGTTACTGGATTGGTTGTTGGCGAGACTTATGATCTTGGCATGCGTGATTCAGATGGTAGGTGGACAAATTTCAGCATACTCAACTTTACTATGATTGATTGTACCACGATAACAATAAAAGGCGAGAAAGGAATGGCCGGAACAGTTGAACTGACAGTTAATGGATGGCTGTGGCACATTACATCACCAATTACATTGGATATTGGTTATGGAGGTTCTATTGGAATTCCTGCAACATATATAGATACTGGTGGTATCGACCAGATGGCTATTATTCAAATGGGAGCAAATAATGTAATGCAGGCAGCGCTTGATGAAAATTACAGTGGAGGAAATGCTGAGAAATGGGTAAATCTCACAGATTGTGATATAGTTTCATCTAATTATCCAACACCAGATGGAAATACGGTACAACTTCATTATCCAAAATCTGTAACGTCTAGTACATTATATATCGACTCTATTCCACCTAAAGCTAAAATAATAATGGATAATGTAGATACTACTTTTAATACCCCATATATGTTTACAGGATTAACAAAAGATACATATGAAATTGTTCTAAAACTTTCTGGATATAATGATTTTAAGTTTACTGCAACTAATGGAAATAATTATATTAAGTTTTTAACTGAGTCATCTAATTCTATTATATTAGTCGGAGCTACAATTGCGACTATTCTTGGATTATCATATCTATTAAAAAAGAAATAAGAAAGAAAATCAATAGGGGTTAAATAATATGACATGTAATTTAAATGAGTTGGACGGAAATGCTAGATATATAGATGATATCGAAAAAACATTCAAACGAATGAGCGTTTCACAGAGGTATTATAATGACTATCAAATGTAATTGTGCAGATAAATTAGATAAATCAAATGCCGAACATCTATTAAGATATGTAGAGATAAGAGAAACCAAAATAAGTTCTTTAATATTTAGAGAATCAGATACAGTAAAAGCCGCAACAGAATTTTGGAAAAATGCTAGGAGTATGTTAGAGATGATAACAAAACTACCAGACTGTAAATAATTAGTGTGCAATATGATAGTTGACAATGTCAACAACATTAAAGAAGGCGAAAATATATGGATACAATAAGAATATTAAAGATGCCTGATTCATCTGCGATGATAGCGCTTGTACATGAAGAGGGAGGGACAGAACATAGTCATAAGATTGGCTATTTTATAGAAAAGACTGGAGAAGTTCTATTAACAAATCCAAAAGGATTATTATATTTTGTTGATGAGATAGGAATAGATAAGCTTGTAGAAATACAAGAATAATTTTAGTGAGATCGCAACAGAACTTCCATTTAAGACTATTAAAAAGATACGACAATTATAAATAAAGATGATGGGATAATTATGGTAAAATTTATAGAATTAGAAAATCAAAAGATCATAGAAAATCTCAGAGAAACTGTAATGAGATTTGTAAACAATGCCGCATCATGTCAAACAATAGGAATGAGTGACGATTTGTCTAAAACAACACGATTAATGGAAATATTACATCATAAATCGGTACAGAAAGAACTTACTCAAGACCAAGAGAAGACTTTACATACTGCAATATTAGATCATAAACGAGGGTTAGATTTTATTGAATATGATTGTGAATGCATAAAAGAGAAGAAATAGATATAATAATATAAATTACAGATAGTGATGTATAACCATGGCCGATACTATAGGAAAATGTGAATGTATCAATAATTCTGATAAGTCTGAAATAGATCGTGTAATTACAAATGATATTGATGACGTTGACTATAAATTGACACTTATGAGACGTGATCGTAAAGAATTAATAGAATCTGGGGTAAATATTGATGAACTGACAAGAAGATATGAATCAGAAAAATCAAAATTAAAAAATCTATTGTTAAGAGTAAGAAATACTCCTGAGTGTAAATAGTATAGATGACTGTATCTAATGTCACGGTCGCTAGAATTGATAAAGATACCGTTTTAAGAAGTTTATTAGAAGATATCGAAAATATGATAAAAGAAAAAATTACTCCAGAATTAAAGAGACTTTTTAGAGATGCGATCAATAATACTATGGACACAGGTATAGAACACGGATTCTTGTTATGTTTGGACAACAAAGGCAATATTACTCCAACAAATGTGTGCAAAGGAAACGAATGCGAGGTCAAATTACCAAGAACATGCCCTGTAAAAATGCGAGGAAACTTTCATACTCATCCAATATTAGCATATCATAATAGAGAAATGGCCAAAGCTGGCTTGCAGAAATTCTCCAAAAAAAATCTGTTGTACACTATAAAAGAAGTTAATAAGCTAAGAAAAGATAAATACGATTCCCAATCTCCATCTAGGGCAGATGCACTATCATCTTTAACTGATAAGTGTAGAAAGATTTCAAATGGAACAGTCTGCATTGGAAATGATTTAGGAGAAGATGTAAAATGCTGGACTCCGAAAGAAATTCGTGTACAAGATTGTGCCAGAGCATTTAAGGAACTTGCTGAGTTGTTACCAAAAGAAAAAACTGAGCAACCAGAACAATGGGCCAAAGATTTATTTGATATAGAGGCTATAAATGTAAAGAGATCATTTATTGACTCGTTATTAGGAAGATAAAGAATCAGGATTTGTACTATACTATTGATAACAATATCACATAAAGGAGACGTTTATATGCCACAAATATCAGAAGAAGAGAGACAAAGAATTTCCAAGACAAAAGATACCATAGAGCTTACATTTGTCAAAATTAATGCTGATGCCAAACAATGCATTTTATTTGGTATGGCCAAAGGGATGATAAGAATAACAGATAATGCGAGAGCTCTAAAAGAACAGAATGCAATTACTTCTAATGAATATTTAGGTATTATCAATAGAATGGATGATATCATCACAGATGTATCGAAAAATTGTAGGTGCAAGAACATCTAATCTGATCAACAAGAATAATCATTATGATAAAAGATAACATCACAGAAGCTCTAAAAGAAAGATTTAGAGAAGTTATCAAGAAAACTGTATATACTGGTAAAGAACAGGGATTCTTTATCTGTGTAAACAAAGAGGGAAAACTATATACGTCTAAATCTTGCGAAGGAGACGAGTGTGAAGTAATACTTGGAGATCCTTTTGGAGTTTGTCCTCAAAGAGTACAGGGAGATTTTCATACTCATCCTTATGTAGCAAGTGCTAGAAGAGAATATAAGAAAAAAGGAATAAATCCTCCTCCAGATGATATTTTAAAAGAAGAAGTAAGAAGAGCCTTAATAGATACACACGAGGAAAAGGACCTGAAAGGAGTATCTCCGATAATTCCTTCTTATAATGATACTCTGAATGCAATAGTACATAAATGTTTCAAAGAAACTGATACCACCACATGTATTGGGAGCGATCTAGACGAGAGTACTGTAGAATGTTGGACACCTAAAGACCCAAGACACGGACAATGTGTACGTGCAGTATTCGAACTTAGGAGATCAGCACAAGAGAAAAAGAAATTATCACCAAAGAAATGGGTAGTACCTCTATTTGATATAGAGAGTATCAATTTAAGAAATAATGGGAGATAAGATATGGTAAACAATGAAGATAAAATACAGAAAGAGATGTCTATATTAGAAAATCTTGTCGGAATTATAAGAGAAAGATCTAAAAAGTGTGATCCTAACATTGTGTATCCGATAGGAGAATATCAAACCGCCGTAGATAGACTGTTTACAAGATATGGAGAGTTCCGTGAAGATCATAAATATAAGAATAGATTTAATATTATCGTAAAAGATTTTGAGAATTATCTTGGAGATTATACGTATGATTGTATATGCCATAAAAAGAATTTATAATGAAGAGAGGAATTATGAGCGATATCGACATACAACTTACATTACTAAAACTGCAGATTGACCGACTCAAAGAAGCGGTTGATAAATGCCACACTCCAAGCATGTATGTCCATACATATAAGATAGCGCATATTCTGGAAGGTACTAATCCTATTAATTTGACTGAAAGTCAAAAAAAAGTTTTAAATGAGTTGGACGGAAATGCTATAAAACAATTTGAAAGAATATCTAAAGGAAGATGTTCTTGTACAGTTTCTAAGGACATATAGGTGATATCGAAAAACGTTCAAGTGAATGAATATTTCACAGAGGTATTATAATGACCATCAAATGTAATTGTGCAGATAAATTAGACAAATCAAATGCTGAACATCTATTAAGATATGTAGAGATAAGAGAAACCAAAATAAGTTCTTTAATATTTAAAGAATCAGAGACAGTAAAAGCGGCAACAGAATTTTGGAAAAATGCCAGGAGTATGTTAGAGACAATAATAAAATTACCAGAATGTAAATAACTGGAACTATTGTAAATAGCTATGATAAATATGACAGATGAAGATGACATTCTCCAATTACCTTTATATCATGGGATGAGAACTAAAAAGTCATCGGAACAAATTAAAAAAGAAGGATTCTGTTCATATGGAACTCCCATAGATGAAAAGAAAAATATAACAGACGCATTAAAATATTTTGGCAAAGAAAAAATTATCACATCAAATAAGAGAAAAGGCGGATTAGTGAGAGGATTAATAGATGAAGTTAGTAAAAATAGAGAGCATTTTAGATTAAATACATATGCCACAACAGAACCAGATGCCCCATGCAATTGGTGGGCAAGGGCAAATCCAGAACATGTAAGTTTAGCTCTTCATTATCTAGGAATTGAAGATAGTAAGGTAGATAAATATCTAAAAGAAAAATTTGGCGATAATTGTATAAGAATCGAATTGAAAATGACATCAAGTGGAAGCGAGTCAAACTTCAATACAGGATTAAACTGCATATCGCCAAATTTAATAAAAGATATTAAGAAATGTAAATCGTGTAATTACTCAGGAAAAGAAGTAAAAAATAATTTATGATAAATGACATAATACGTATGAAAAGATCATATTAAAAGAATTCGAGTAAGATAATAAAAGGATCAAATTTATGGACAAGAACGAACTGCTAATTAATGAAGGTGGGATAAATTCTACATGGTTTACAAGAATAAGAATAGAGCCAGATTATACGGTTACAATATTGGAACATTATAGAAAACATAATTCTGAAGAATTTACCGCCGATGAAAAAAATGCTATACATCATCCTAAATATTATGATAGTGATATATGGGAAGAAGGAAAAGGTAGGGTGGCGATTAAATACTACGTTCCAGAAATTGGGTGGAAACTTATAAATAATCCAAAATACATATTCGATTATGGAAAAGAGAAACCGCCAACTCAAAATGCAGCTAAAGCTGCAGAAGAGGCAAAAGAAATTATCGAACAAGTTGCTGAAGAAAAGAAATCTATGCTTGACATAGCATCAATTGTAGACAAAATTGCTGATGAAAAACTTAAAGATACATATCCAGAATATTATTTAATAAGAGATCAAATATATGAAGAAGGCCTATTTGATAAGCTTAGGAATAAAATAGAAGAAAAAAAGAAATTGACAAATTATCCGAATACAAAAACAAAAGAAGAACGTGAAATACATATAGACATACAAACAATAGAACACTCATTATACGAAACTTATAACATAGGCAGATGTCCGCCCCCTTTAGTAACTCGCACTGCTCGTTAGCTCTCGCGCAAGCAGTGAGACTGTGACCAGCTTTAGGACAGTTCCCGGCTACGCCGGTCACTGTTTAGCTGGGAACTGTAACTGTGCTAGAGCGCGATCGCTAGGGGGCGGTTGACTACAGAAATACGGAAAAGATGTGGAAAATTAAAAGATGATTGACAGAAAATAAAGGAGGTGAGTAAATTGCAAACTATGCCATTGGTGCTGGTAGATGAAGAAGATATGAAAATAGGAATGAGAAGAAAAAGCGTAAAAGGTATCAATAAAGATAAAGGAAAGTCTGGAGTCAATGTATTGACAAAGAAGAGTTCTAAAGAAAAAGAAGATCTAACAGAAAAATTAGGATTAAAAGGAAAGAAAACGATAGAAGTCAAGAAGACTATTAGAATTCCAGTTCATTATGATGTGACAAAAAATAAGATGGATATACTGAATAGGTTAACCGCAAGAATAACTTATGGGATTAGATTGATAAGTGAAGTAGTATATGATTTGGTAAAAGATGTAGAACACAGCAAAGTGCTGTCAGAAGGGACAGATGAAGAGCTTCAATTTTTGAAATTAAATGTTATAGAAGAGATAGTTAAGAATAGTGATATAGAAGAGAAGACTGGATTGCAATCGACATACATCCAACAATGTATCAATAAGGTTATTTTTTCATATAAATCATATAGAGATTTACATAAGAAGTGGGAAGTGAAGGTTGAAAGAGCTGAGGAGAGGCTCGAAGGATCAAGAGATGATAAGGAAAGGATGAGAGGAGAAAAATGGCTAGAAAAATTAATAAAGAGAGAGCCTTCGAAACCTGATTTTAGAGATAAGACACCGTGTAGACTTGATTGGAGAACTGGAAATGTAGTGAGATGGGATGAGGGTAAATTATCTAAATTATGGATAAAGATATCTACATTAGATAAAGGGAAGACGATCTGTATACCATTGAGTCCTTCGCAATATCATATTAACCAATTAAAAGATGTTGTAATTGATGATTTTGAAATTATTAAAGGAGGCGATAGTAGAAAGAAAAAGAATAAGAATAAATATTATATTCATGTATCGATTACGAAAGTAGTTGAAAGAAAGAAGATAAGTTCCGTCGGTGGAATAGATCAAGGATTGAATAAGTCCATAGCAGCAGTGCTGATAGGTCTCGACGATAAAGACCTGACCTTTCCACGAGAGGAGCAATTACTTGATTCAGCAAAGGTAGAGCTTCTTGAGAAATATGATGATATAGTAGCATCATTACAGGAGGCAGAAAAGTGGGATAAGCTCAGACAGCTCAGAAATAAAAGAGAGAATGTATCAATATACCATGACTGGTGTCTTGCGAATAAAGTTGCAGAATTTACTGAAGGTTCTTATGTAGCGATAGGAAACAGTCAGTTCAGACAGGGGATGTTTAGAGGAAATCAAATGCCTGGATTGAGAAAGAGAATTGGTAAATGGTCATATAGCAGACAGAGAAAATTCATAAGGTTGAAAAGGGCTGAAAGAGGATACGATACTGAGCTAAGAGACGAATATGGTACGAGCAGGGAATGTTGTAAGTGTCATTCTAAACTGACTACAAGAAAGTATGAAGAGGGATATTCATATATTCTCTGTCATTCTTGTGAAGTGAAGATAGATGCCGACCTAAATGCCGGAAATGTAATTGCGACTCAATGCAGAGATGACATGCTAAAAGCTGGAATGATCAGGATGGAAAATCCTGTGAGCCGGTAAGACGGAAGCCCCCGCGTTTACGCGGGGGAGAGTTCACAGTTCCATTATTTAAAATAGGACTTATAGAAAATTTGAGTAATGGGTTTGAATGGCTAGTCGATGAAATAATTTTAACTTACGCAAAATTTGATGCTGATGTAATAAATGGAGAAAATGCTGCTAAAAGATTATTTCCAGCAAAAGAAAGATATGAATTTTCAAATGAAGCAAAAGAATTTGGTGACTTTTTTAGAACTGAAAGAGAAGATTACAAAATTTTTGCTATCGAATTTATTAAGAAGATGTGTGGTAAATGACAATGATAATATGGAAATTTTTATGATATAAAGAAATAAAAAAATAGAGTATCACCGATGTGTTTGTACAGCAGTATGTTACACTTCTGATGCATTCAGACATAGTAGAAATGCGTCAAGTTATATGCGGATGCTTTATACATACATTAATACATACACTGTTGAGACTGTTAGAGCTTGTTAGATGTATAAAAATTATATGATAGTGATATAGAAGGAGGGATATGTCAACAAGAGAAGCTGTAAATATATTAGATAGTTTAGATCAATTAAAAAGATCTATATACAATTGTCATCCACAGGTTCCATCTTTGGCAGTAGAAACGGCGCTAATAATAGAAAGATCAAATGTTGATGAATTTTTTATAGATAAATCTATTGATGATTTGAATAAATTAACAAGACAATTTGAACAAAATTGTACGTGTGAATCAATTGGATTGCCTATTAGAAAAAGGCTAGAAAAAACATTATAAAATCGAAAAATGATGATATCATAGGTCGTGGTTAAAGAATGATACAAAAATATTATTTAACAGAAGTAAAGCAATGGTATCAAAGCAAGACTATATGGATAAACGTGGTAGCGTTATTAGCATTAATTGCTCAAATTCGGACAGGATTTGTAATAAGTCCTACAGAACAGATAGCGATAATAACAGTCATCAACTTAATGTTGAGAGCAATTACTGGAAGCGGGTTAGAAATAGCAGGTCATAATTTGGTAAAACAAAAAATACATAACGTATGCTGCAACATGTCATCTATAGATCATGACAAAATGATGTCTGATGAAAAAATAGAATAAAGGAGATGTAAAGAATGACAAATATATTAGAAAATAGAAAAAAAGAAATTGAGAAAATAGTAAGAGAATTGAAAATAGTGGATATTGAAAAGCTTGAGACAAAAAAAGGGCAAGCTTTGAATTTATTGAAAATTGGTGGAATTGGTGTGAGGCCATATTTGTCTCAAACAGAGGCTAAAACAGTTGAGACATTCATGATAAAAGTGATGGTGGTAGCTATTATGACATATGAAACAGGAAAAAAGACAGACGAGAAAATAGAAGGAGAGTTTGTATAATACTTATTCAATTATAGAATAAGATGGTTCTTGCTCCGGCTCCAGTCAGTACAAACTGGAGCCTATTAACCATACAGCTAAAGCTGTCAACTATAAAGAGCAGAGGACCATTCAAAAATAAAGATAGGAGCGAAAATATGACAGAAAATTATAAATCAACAAGAATAATAGATGGAAAACCAAGACAAGTAATTGTAGACGAAAATGAAAAGATAATAAATAGGAATCCTAGCAAAGAAGAATTGAGATCTGTTAGTTTATATAAAAAAGAAGAAAGTAGATCTTTAGAAAGATACACAGACCAAGAATTGCTGAACTATATCGTAAAATTTTATGAAGATAATGGAAGGGTTCCTACAGCAAACGATTTTTTAAGTGATCCTCAATATCCATCTAGTCCAACATACCGATCGCACTTTGGTAGTTGGAATGATGCATTAGAGATGGCAGGATTTAGACCAAATAAAAAAAACAATTATACAAAACAAGAATTATTAGAATCGTTAGAAAAGTTTTATGAAGAAAATAGTAGGATTCCTTCAACGAGAGATCTCAGAAACAATCCAAAATATCCCAATTTCATCTCTTTTAATAGACAGTTCGGAAATTTAGAAAATGCTTTAAAATTACTTGGATTAGAAAATAGAAATAATTGCGATATTTGCGGAGGTCCCCTTACTAAACCTACTAGAATCTATAATGAAAATGGCGGTCGAACAGGTAAGTGGCAATGTAACAAATGTTATATGAAAAATTATGAATATAAATCTAAAAGATATACAGACGAAGAATTGATAAATTATTTAAAAAAGTTTTACGAAGAGAAAGGAAGAGTTCCTGTTAGACGCGATTTTATTAATAGCTCTGAATATCCTAACTATCAGAATTATACTGCACACTTTGAGACATGGAACAGCGCTTTAAAAACTGCAGGTTTAAAAGTTTATGACCCTTTCGAAAAAAATTATACAGATGAACAACTATTAGATGAATTGAGAAGATTTAAAAGAGAAGAAGGAAGATCTCCGGGTCAGATGGATTTCAACAATAACCCAGAATATCCAGGTTTTGTGACATATCAAAGACGATTTGGTACATGGAATGCTGCAATAAAATTAGCAGGGTTAGAAACAAATGTTGGAGGAACAGAAAAAGAATATACCAAAGAAGAATTATTAGATTTATTATTATATTTTAAAGAAGATAATAAAAGAATTCCTGTCGAATCAGATTTTATTAGTCGTCCTGAATATCCTAGCTTCACAACATATGTTAGATATTTCGGTTCATGGGGAAATGCTTTAAAACTTGTAGGAATGGATTTAGATACATCAGTAAGAAAAGGAATTTTAGACACGACTGCTCAAAGAGGAAGAATGTGGGAATTATGTATTTTTGAATCATTTGAAAAAGAAGGGGCAATAGACCATTCTGGAAAGAACATTCATAGTCCAATAGATGGAACATGTCCTAACAACCAAAATTACGATGCTAAAGTTGCCGAATTAATATATGATGGTTGGCCATATGATCTAAGAAGAGGTGATAGAAGTAAGATCCAATGGTTTTATCTCGGTGCATTCAGTAAAGATTACAAAAAATTGTTATATGCATGGAGAATTCCTGTGGCATTTTTCAAAAATGATACTACCATAATGGTGGGTCTTAAGAACAATAGAAAATACAATATTGAAAGGTTAAAAATATACGAAATTACTGATAAAATTGTTAAAACGTTCGAAGAAATGTCTGAAAATTTTGAGAGGAGATAAAAAATGAACAATAATTTCGACCAATCCAAAGGTTTTGAACATTACCCAGATGACTGTCAGCCATATCTGGATCATCCTTCCCATGCGAAGCCCGGAGTACATTTGCTCCATGATCACTTATATGTGGTTACGGTTGTATTTAATCCTCTCCGATTTAGAAGCAGACTATGGTCATATTGGACATTTGCTTCCATGTGTGAAAAAGCGGGAGCGATATTATTCACGGCGGAGATAGCTTTTGGTGACCGTGAATTTGAGATAACGGAACCGAACAATCCAAGACATCTACAATTGAGATGTAAGGATAATCAAGAAATTTGGCTTAAGGAATGTGCACTTAATCTCCTAATTCAGAGGCTTCCCGAGAATTGGCGTTACGTAGCTTGGATAGATGCAGATGTGAGTTTTGCACGTCCGGATTTCGCTCAGGAGACGATACAGCTGCTCCAGCACTATGACCTCATCCAAATGTTTGGTCAAGCCATGGATTATGATGTTAATTATGAGACAAGTGTGATGACACCTGGATATGTTTATAGCAAGTTGGTTGAAGATCAACAAATTGACCAAAATAATTCTCCCAAAAAAGATGTAAAATCTACATCAGTAAAAGAACAACTAAAGCTGTCAAAAGATAAATTAACTGAAATAGTGAAATCTTTGGGGTTAGGAGGGGAAGAAAAATGTTTGGAAGAATGTATAGAAGATTTTGAATCGTGTATTGACCATTGTACATATTATGGAATTAAACAAGTAGGTGGTGAATGGCGGTATAGACACCCTGGGTTCTGTTGGGCGGCCCGTCGTTCGGCATTAGATAAAGTTGGCGGATTAATAGATTTCGCAATATTAGGTAGCGCTGATTGGATAATGAGCAACGCTTTATTTGGAGAAGTTGATAAAACGATAAATGTAGGATATTCTGACGAATATAAGAGGCTGTGTAAGACCTGGGAAGATAGAGCTTTGAAGCATATTAGAAAAAATGTGGGATATATGCCTGGACTCGTTCACCACTACTGGCATGGAGAAAAGAAGAATAGAAATTATAACAATCGCTGGCATCTACTTGTTGATACTAAGTACAACCCTTTGACAGATATAAAAAGAGATGTTTCTGGATTGTACCAGCTCCAAGATGATGGAACTGATAGGTTTGTCCAACTGAGGGATGGATTGCGAAAATATGCGAGATTAAGAAACGAGGATACGAATGTAGGAATAATCACGCCATAAATTTATTAGATATTTACAAGAAAAATGAATAAGTTTTTAATGATGCACGGACGGTAAATATGTCACAAAATCAAAATTCAGATATTAAAACCTTAAGAAAGAACCAACCAAAAATATTAAAAAATGTTTTGGAAGGTTACAATTTTTCTCCAAAAGAAATAAATCAAATAAACGATAATTATCTTAAGACAAAAGATAAATATGTCAATATTAAAGATTATTTGAGCAGGCCAGAAAGTTCTGGACGTGAATGTTTGCTATATGATATATATGAAGCCACAGAAATTGAAAGTCTAATAAAGGTTAATGATTTTTTGGGTTTAAAAATAAAAAATCCAGATGAAGAATTGCTTAGAACTTTGAATATTCTAGGAATAATTCAGGAATGAATGATCATGAACAGACCACAATTTGATAACATTTTTAAAATTTATAAACCGGTTCAACATCCAGATGAATTATATTGGTTGGTTCAGAAAGTTGAAAGACTAAATCCCAAGATAATATTGGAAATTGGGGTACAAAAAGGTGCGACCCTTTTTGTCTGGAACTCTGTACTCAGTGAGAAATACCATAATAAAGGAGATTGTCTATTAATAGGTATAGATTTGAATAACAACTTGAGTTGGGATGCTAGGAAATCAAAAACTAATATTAAACTTTTAGTTACTGATTCTAGAAAAAAGGAAACGATATATATCGTGAAAAAACTTCTACAAAATAGGCCAATAGACTTTTTATTCATAGATGGAAACCATTCAGAAGATGGAGTAACATCTGACTATCAAAATTATTCAATATTTGTGAGAAAAGGCGGTCTGGTAGCTCTGCACGATTTATATAACAAGCACTATCCTGGCGTAAAACAATTCTGGGATAAGGTAAAAGGGAGAAAAGAATCTTGTGATCATGGTATTGGAATTGGAACTATCCAACATTAGAAATTGAAATAAAAGACAAAGATAACTACATTACAAATAGGAGATTAATATGCGCATATCAAGAAGAGAACAAATAGAATCAAAGATCAAAAAATTAGAAGAGGCCATAGATGATTGCACATTTACTGACGTGAATATCATTAAAGAAGCATTCGATCTTGGCTGGTATAGATCTGGGATTACCGGAGAAGATGCTAAAAAACTATATGAGTTAGGAGAAAAATTTCAAAAAAATTGTGAATGTTGGATTAGGAGATGAGAATATGACAAATGAAAAGGAATATTATAAAAGAGACTTAGAAAGTCTAAGGAATAGAGCTCATCAGTGTAGTATCGACACACTAAGCAGCCTGGTATTTTTCATGATGGAGGCTGGCAAGCATGCAGGTATTTCTAGTGATGTAATAAAAGAGATAAGAGATGAGGTCTTAAAATTTAAGAAAAATTGTGGATGCGGATATAGAACATAAAATAAGAAGGTATAATACATGATAGATGAATACAAAGATTCACAACAATTAGCATATCCTGGTGTATATCCAGACGAGAACGATATAATTCCATATTCTCCGAGGAGACAATTTGGATTTGTACAGCCAAATGATATGACTCTAAAACTAGAGCAAATGAGAGAAATGTCCATTGACCAGATAGTAGAATTATATAAAAATGGGCTTAGAATAGAAGGTGCATCAGAGTCATCTCAAATTGCTACAGCTCAGGGTGGTATAACTATATCCGGTGGCACTATACTACTAATAGGTATAGGTATACTGACTTATATGTATATCAGAAAACATCCTGATAAATTCTAACATGAAAAATTGAATATGTTTCTCCAATATGACGGTGTGCGGCAATGCTATTAGAATAAATCAATCAGGAGCAAATATATGACAAATGAAATAATACAAATACTGCAAGATGGTATATAACCATGCCATTGATAGTAAGAGCCGGCGAGAAAAAAACTGCAAAATATATATGTGGTATCTGTGGTCATGAAATTAAGAAGGGCGCATCTTACTGTTCTGCATGTAGATTGGAGATAAATTATGTAAAGAGACGCTATTTATATAAGGGATTTTCATTAAAACGATTGGAACAAATTGTTAAGGAGAGAAGAGGCTATTTATAAATGCATGAGAGAATTAACAAATACAAAGGTGATGAATATTTCTCTAGATCCAGAAGATGAAGGCTTATTAATATCATTTGGAATAATTGTAGCAGGAAACATGATAAAACCAAAGAATATAGATGTTGGTAATCTTGTGCAGGGATTTGGACTTGGAACTGGACTAGGAACCATAGCACATATTTTGGATGCTAGATCTCCAGACACATTGATTCCTCACCATGATATAATAGGTCTGGTTAGCATTCCTGTAGCATTTATATTGGACAAGACCAATGTAATCGCAAATAAGAATATAGTCAATAACTTATATGGTATTGGACTCGGAATGTTGTCTCAGCATTTATATACTGAAGGCTGTAGCGTATGTTCCAATTACTATTGTAAGAACGGAGCGCATCTATGTTGAGCATTGGAACAGGTCTATATACGACCATAAAAATACTGTATATGATTATCATATGATGAATAGATTATGCCACTACTGAATAAAGTTCTTATTGGAGGTTTGGCGATTCTGACATCTTCAAACATTTTAGAATCCAAAATGAAAGAATATGATACTAAAATTCTCCAACCTATTGATATGGTCAGTGTTATTATACCTAGCTATGATGAAGAACAGTTTATAGAGACAGCACTAATATCATTGAGAAATCAATCTATTATAGAAAAATATCCTATGTCATTTGAATTTATTCTTGTTGATTCAGGCTCTAGAGATAATACAGTCAAATTGGCTACTCCATATGTTGATAAGATAATAACAACAGACATCAGAGGAAAATTAACTGCGAGAAATTTAGGAGCATGTCATAGCAATGGAAACATAATAGTGGCAGTAGATTCAGATACATATTACCCCATTAATTGGTTGAATTCAATATTGACTCCTTTCAATGATCATACAAATCCAAAATATGAAAATATTGTCGGAGTATTTGGTAGTACATTCGATTATTCGATCAATAATGTTCCTGGTCAATTATTTTCACTTGCAGACTTTCTATATAATTATACTCTGAACAGAACTAGAATGGTAGGAAGAAATTCTGCCTATTGGAAACATACGTTTTATCTTGCAGATAGATTTGACGAAACTGTCAACCAATTTAATATATTTGGAATATTCAATGAAGAAGAGAAAATGTTTGGATACAGACTTTCTAAACTAGGTAAGATTATCTATAAGATGAATGCGTCCTGTTACCATCTTGGAGGTTTCAAGTCCCTATGTAGATTAGGTATGTGTAACAAACAAGTTATGGACAAATATCAATTCGGAAAAGATAGATTCTAAATAATAAAACGGTCAGAATATCGAGAAATTAGGATAATACCATGCCAATACCACCTTTGATACCATCAGAAGGACCCAGCTTTAAAGAATTATTAGAAGAAAAAGAGATGCGCCAGAATATAGAAGATTGTGCTACAATGGCCATATCTATCATAACAAGATCATCATATCTAATACAATTAGCAGAGATCCGTTCGATATTTCTAATAGATAATAGAGTAAAGACAATATTAGATACAATAATAATCGAAGAAATAGGGGAAGTTATAGATGGCATATCTCTACTTTCTCAGTGTGATATATTTGAACTTGTTGATGGAGAAGATCTAAACAAACTTTTAGAAGAATTAGGGTATTTAGACGTTGATAAGGCTAGAGAATATGGAGAAAACGCATGGAAAATGTTCTCAAAGGTTATAACTGACTATATAGTTGGTACATGGAAATAGAGATATGTCTAAGATAATAATAAGTAAAGGACAAAGAAGAAAACAATATGCAGAATTTTGTAATGCGATAGAAAAATTTGTTCCTAGATTAAAGAAAGAAATCGATGATAAAAAAACAATATCTATCCAAGCTAGAGATCTAGCAAAAGAGATGGGACCAAAATTCCAGGAAAAACATCCTATAAGTTTTTATTGGGGCACAAAATTCTGTTTATGGGATAGCGGTATACATGTCGAAGCTAAGACAAAAGACCATGAACCTATTCTTCTAATGAGAGCTAGAACTCCAGAAGACAAATATTACAAAATTTTTGGCAAATATAAGTGATTGTAATAATTATAACCATTTAATTGACAATAGATCAAATATGAAAGAATGATACTGTAGGTAATATAATAGGCTAAGATATAGTGAATAAATAAAGGTGTGATAAGATATGGTAGAAATATTTGAATGTAAAAGAGGCGAAGAAGGTTGGGAAGGTGCTATTATAGTAGGAGCCGATGATGATGTTGAAGCAGAAAATATATGTGAATCTATAGAAAAGATAAAAAATTTACTATTAAACGACTGAAATTAAAAAAGGGATTAATTTATAATGACGAGCTAAGGTAGCTGATAAATATGTCAAGTAAGCTAATTTTACGTATTGAAGAAAATGGAAAATTTGTTAGGGATCTAGAAGCTGTCTTCACAAACCCTGATAAAACAAAGGAATGCTACAATGATGCTAAGATAGCAATTCACAAGTGTGAAGGTCCTGGTAGTACAGATGAAATAGTATTCATGGAACATGATAAGAGAAAATTAGAAGAGGATCTGCAAAATTTATTAAATAAGATGGAGATAGGTGTTGATATCTGTGATTTGGATACTTTAAATATATCAAATAATATCATTAAAGATTTAACTATTTTTGATGAAAGAAAAAAAGTAGGAAAAATAAATGTTGACGAGGAAAAAATAGGAGAAATGACAAATAGGTTTAAAGGTTTAAGAGATAAATTTTATAGTAGATGTCAATGTGAAAAGAAATAATCGAATAAATAAATAAAATTGTTGATCTCTTGGTATAACAATATATGTATAGATATATGAAACTCAAAAGATGTAATTATTTCGATACTTTCAATAAACTTGGTGGAGATGACTAAAAATTATGGAACTAACAGTACTATTAATCCTTGCCATCACAGCATTTATTTGTACGATTGCATCGGCCATGAATAAATGTCCTGGATGGGTACCTGTATTGCTATTATGTATTATTGAACTTTTACGTCTATTACCTTAAATAGAAATAAACTATTGATATAGATATGGAAAGCAGACGGAATAGAGGGTGACAGATAGCTAAAACTGTCTGATGGGCTTCATCCATTAAGAATTAATCCTTTGAGATATTAACATCGTTAAAGATTAATATCTTTTGAATAAGATTGTTAATAGAATTAACAGTTTTAATAGCCTAAGGAGAAAAGAATATGCCGGAAATAAAATTAAGCAAAATAAAATTTTTAAGAATAAGAACAAATGATGAACAAGATGCAATGTATGCACTTGGAGCTTTACGGGCAGTCCGTATTGAATCTGTAATCGGAGAGGTCTATACTGTCCATACATCTAGAGGACAATCTCCGGGATATATTGAATCAGTCATAGCCCTTAATGCTGAGTTTGAAGAAGAGGCTATAGACATATTGAGGCATTTATCAACAGTTAATAGATTATGGAAACAGAAGGTATCATATGAGACAATACAAGAATTAGAAACAGAATACACTAGAGCTTTAGGAGAAGAATTTTTGCCTGAGCTTAGAATGACTCGATGAAATGTATAAATAAATATGATGATAAAATATGTCAGAAATACATGCGTCTAAAGAAAAGGCAAAAAGATTTACTTGTCCGGCTTTAAGAGTTGCAATCAATGATAAAGAAGTAGCCGAGGTAATGTCCAACGAACTAATGGCTACTATAAGAAATAATGAATCTATACCTGATGATAAAAGATATAAAATAATAGACCAAATAAATACCAAGACAAAACAAGAAGCCGAGATGAGAGAACAACTTCAAGGTATAGAAAGAACTCTTAATTGTCCAATACCGGAAGAAAGAATAGCAGGCTTATCTCCAAAAGAATTTATCGAAGGTCAAAGAAAGGTTTATATTGCTACATATCATACAGAGCCATCAAAGGTGTTTTTAGAAAGCACAATAGGTTATGCGAAATATATGGAGATAGTGGACAAAAGAAGAGACGATCCTAGAGTCAAAGGAAATAGATAGAAAATAAAGGGATATCGCTACATGTACAGGATAATATCATGGATGAACTAAAGAAAAATATTCTACAGGGTACAATAAATTCATTAAAATCTATTGGTATTAATAAGCTAGTAGACACGATTGATAAATCACAAAAAGAACAACGAGAATATGGTATCAATATTTGTAGTAATATAGACATTCCACCGTTTGGAGATATTTTTCTTTCCGAGATAACCGTTGGAGAGAAGAATCATGTAGCATTTAAAGATTGTAAAGGTACACAGATTGGTTCATTCCATACTCATACCGACTTTAACAGCGAATTAAGTAGTAGGGATATATATGCAGAATTGGCATCGAAAGGTAATTTTTCTTGTGTAGGAACTATAGATAATAAAAACAAAAATAAGAAAATTATAAATTGTTTTATCAACGCTTATCATGTAGAAGACCATCTTGCAGTATTAGATTTCTATAAAAAACAAGGCAAATTTCTTAAACAATTAAAAGAATATGGCATATATACAAAAACACCAACTGGTGATATAATACATATAGATGAATTATTAGGCACATTAAGTCCAGATAAAAAGAAAATAATGTATGATCTATATAAAGAAGGACTCGAAGCTGATTCTCAACTTAGTCTAGAAGCAGAAAAAATATCTAAAAAACATAAAGATGCAGATTTGAATATCAATATTATTACTACAGAATAAATATTAAGAATGAGGAGATAAATATATGAAATTAGAACCATTACTTCAAGACAAAGAAAAGTCGCATTATGATAGAATACATAAAAGAATTGATCTAATGAAAGAATTTGCAGAATGCATTAAGAAACGACAAAATGGACATGATGGATATTCTTCAATTTGAGGTAAAAGCAAGCGAATATACAGAGAAGTTTATAAATCAATGTAACTGTCTTAAAGCCGCCGATTTGGTAAAGTTGCAAAAGAAAAGCATATATCCATTCTGACAATAGGAAAAGAATAAATATAGAGGATAAAATATGGTTAAAAGGAGGAATAATATGGCAACAAATAAAGAATGTGAATATATAAAGAGCGCTTTGGGATCAGTAATGTGGGCATCTTCCCTGGAGGATAATGGTATGTTAGCATCTAGAGGAGAGATAAGACTGAGAGAAGATAAAACATATATGTGCGTACTTATGTATAAAAAGACTTAAGAAAATCAAATAGAGTAATAGTAGATAAATTAAATTAAAATTTTGAGAAATAAAAGCTTTAACAGGAGATAAATATATGGCACAAAAAGAAGTTATACCAAAAGAAAGATATAAATCTTACAGAATATATCCAATCGTAATAAAATTCCCAGTAGAAATTGATGATGAAGAATATGATAAGCTAAGAACATACCTATATGGAATATTTCCTGTTTCTATGATCGAACAGCCTACACCAAAAATAGTGATTGCAATAGTACCTGAAGGAATGGCTCCTGCAGCAAAAGATATCAAAAAGTTTTTTGCAGACGGAGATATTATTGTCGATACCGATAACTATAATATTTACATAGAAAGAAAATAATGATGAATAGATATGGGAGAAAATAAAATGATTATAAGAGAAAGTAGGACTATTACAGGAAAGTGTGACACCGTAGACGTATTTCTTCAAGGGTCTGGCAACCCAGATGATGAACATGAAATTATCGGAGTATTGATTTGTCAAAAATTAGGGATTGGAAAAGTTGATAAATTCGATAAAGTAGAATATTCTAAAGTTTAATGATATATGAAAATACAGAATTCAAAAAAAGAATGATATATAATATGCTGATTATGAGAAATTAAATAATTATATGAGATGAATTATGTCAAGTGAAAGTGATAAAATAGAAGAAGAATTGAATGAACTATATATATTAGTGGAAAGATTTAAAGACGGAGTTAATAGATGTGATATATCTTCTATAGCAACTAACTCGAGGACTATAAACTCAAGAGTAAAAATCTTGACATACAATCATGTTATGACAGAAAAACAAAAGAACTCATTAACCAGTTTAGATATAGAATCTTCTATACAATTTGACAGATTATCTAAAGGTCGCTGTGCATGTAGTATGGTAAAAAATGTCTGATATTCTAAACGATGTTCTCCAAGAAAATCATATAAGAAAAGATCATATCAAAAGAAAAATCAAAAATAGAAAAAAGAGAACAATATATAATATGTCAACCAAATTAAATTCCTTTATATTACCAGACAGTGTACTACAAAAAATGAAAAGAAAGGTAGAAGATAGCAGAATAAAAGATATAGAAGTAGGATTTAATTTGTGTGCAGAAAATGGTAATTTGCATGATGAAAATCCGTGTGCAGGAACAGCATGTGCGGTAGATATTATTAAAGGATGTGCCAGAGGAAGATATGTTGGCATCTTCCATACCCATCCCCATACTAGCTCAGAACCTTCCATACAGGACATTGCAAATGCATATCAAATTGGAATAAATTGTATTGGTAGTACGGAAGAGAAGAATATAAAATGTCACATTAGGAAAGATGCCATCCCTACCAGAGAAAATCTCGAAACTATCATATCTGCCCTAGTAAGATACGAATCTCCTTTACACTTATCTAAAATTCCAGAAGAAGATATAAAGAATTACAAAGCATGGATAAAAGTTAGAAATGATCTCAAGAAACATTATCTGAATACAGTAGAAATAGCGTAAATAAAATAGAAGGAATAATATATGACTAAAGAATTTAAATTCGAAGACTTAAATGAAGATCTACTTTTAGACCTCCATAAAAAATATCCGAATACAATTGATGACAATGCTTGTCTATCTGTAGGAACATTAGGATTCGAGAAAGGAAAAGCTCATGGGTGTATATACTCTGGGAGGTCGCAAATTATTAATGATATGAAAGGTATAAGGCTTGATTTTGGTATATGGCTAGATGTATTTTGCGAGGCATATTCCACGCCAGAAATAGAACCAAATATTGATACTTATCTGACAGGAAAATATACAGTATTACAAGAAACAAGAACTCCAATACCAAAATTAGGTCTAAATGCTGTAGTATTATTAAATGTGCCAGAACCAAAAAACGTTTTTAAAGCCAAACCTATTGAACAAAGATATTTTGATGCGTATTGGCATGTTTTTGAGACAGACAAAGGACATAAAGTGTTATCAAAAGAAGGATGGTTTGGGACATATGTATATGACGAAAAGTTGGGAATGCGCCCTACTAACGATAATGATTGGATCGATATAGGAAATGGAAAGCAGCAAATAAAACCCGGATTAGAGATTGTAACTTCTTTTGAATTAAATGAAAACCGTGTAAAAGATTTTTTACGAGAAAAATACTATGAGAAAATAAATCCTGATATGTACATAGAATTATAATTGGAGGCATAAATATATGGCAGATAAATACTTTCCATATAATAAAATAATAGAAGAAATGCAGAAAAGAGTAAATACTTGTGACTTATCTACTATAGATAGTTTAAGATATTTCCTCAGAGAATCACAAGGAGAATATGGTCCATCGCAAGCAGTAACTTTACCAGATGAAGTGATAAAAGAAATAGACAATCTTATTTATAAATTCAAAAAAGATTGTTATTGTGGAAACGCAAATTCAATCATTTGGGGAGACCATAGTGCATATACAAAAGAAGAACATCATAAATCACGAAAAAAGAAGCATACTAAAAGTCAATAGAATAAGAAAGAATTTACTACAAGAAAAGAAGAATAATAATGCCAGAAAGATTAATAGAAGGTATAATAATATGAAAGTCAAGAAAAGAGAAATATTTGATGCAGAACAATGGTTTCCTGGGAAGGAAATTTCAATAGTACAGGGTACAGATCCAGGCAAATGGTGCGGTTGTGTAATGGCAGGATTCGAGAAATTTAAAGAACCACATATTCATCCGTCTGTTACAGAGTGTATATTAGTAAAACCAGGAGACTGGGTTGTTACAGATGCGAAAGGTAAGAGCTGTATAGTAAAACCAAGCATATTTGATGAGATTTATGAGAAAGTAAAATTTTAACATTGTAAGAAGTCCGCCCCCTTTAGGGGGCGGTCATATATAGAGACTACAGAAAGCTGGTTGGTATCATAATTACCGAATCATAAATGATATCTAATACATATATTTATATACTAACAGAACAATATATGCTTATGTTAATGTGTTA
>Ga0187878_1000663_pt1 | contig 37332 bp, 28 predicted proteins | sample June2016WEW_17_1_FD_132979 | JGI IMG/M metagenome (GOLD analysis project Ga0187878, IMG submission 132979) | Peatland microbial communities from SPRUCE experiment site at the Marcell Experimental Forest, Minnesota, USA - June2016WEW_17_150 | ecosystem: Environmental > Terrestrial > Soil >... | reverse complement strand
GAGTTGAACCGGATGGCGATGCTTGAACCCTTGCCAAACGGCGTCAGCTAAAATATCATGAGAGACGGAATCCGTAGCTTAAGAAATCAGCCCGCGAGTCCGAAACCGCCTGACGACGAACAGTTCCTCTTAAAGGACTGATCGATATCCCGAGTTGCGGCACAGATAAGAAAGTTAAATTGAGTTTAACAACGGTTTGTACATCTATATTGAAATACTTGCCATTAAATCTGATGAAGCATCGGACGGATGCAAACAAGACTCCTCAGAATGTGGCAAGGATCATCAGTTCGTTTTTTAAGGTAATATTTGACCTATGGCCTGAAGAAAAAGAGGGTGGAAAAGAAGGCGTAGTCCTTTCGAATAATGGCTTTGCCGTCTTCACATTAGTGCTTAACGATATACTCAAGTACCTTGCCTATAAAGAGCAAGATAATCTCCTCCTAGAAAGCAAGCGTCAAGAATTCGAGGGAGAATTAAAGAAAAACTATCTCTATGCGGCCATTGAATTCCTGAAGTCAGATGAACGAATGAGAAAAGACATAAGAACAGGATCAGGAAATAAACCGCAAAGCGATAATGCAAGCATATTGGATTTGAAAATTCAGGAGTTCTATCCTGATTTTAGTCCAGCTAGACTGGATGAAGTACTTGAGGTGAAAAAGCCTGACAAGCCAAAAGCGATTGAAACAACTACCGAAAAGGCGAAGCACGTAGAAAGCATCTTGCGAGGATTGATACTTGAAAAATTGATGCAACAACATGGAGGAGATAAGTGGTGGAAGATGGGAATAACAGGCGGGATAAAGGGCGAGGCAGATAAGAAATGGTTACAGGAGGTTGCTCGAAAACCTCATCTAAAGGATGAAAAGGACCAGAACAAGATAAAGTGGGACTTCATGGGATTGGGTGACTTGCTTGAGATCATGGTTTATGGACAGAACTGGACCGAAATATTCGAGCCCATATTCCTTGATAAGGATAACCTGAGGAGACGGATAAAGGATATTATGGTCCTTAGGAATCCTGTTCAGCATGAAAGAAAGATAGATGATCAGGACTTCCTCGATGGTCTGGCCGGTCTGGTCTGGCTTTCAAAGTCAATCGGCATGCCCGAACTGAATCCATATATGTGATGAGGAGCGCCGCATTTTGCCCCACTTCAGCCCCTGTTATCGAGTTAGTGGGGGCAGGTCATTTAACGGTCATGATCAAACGATCCCGGCGATGACTTCCGCGTCGCTGGGACTTTCCTCAATCACATTATGCCTCGATGGGAAGCGCTCTTGAGTCAGCAGGCAAACGACGACGAACACTAGGAGGGAAAAGACAGGGGGGATTAATGTATCCAACCCCTTGAGATGCTTAGGGATCGCGACGTAAAGAACCGCCCGAAGCACTGAACCAGCGATTATCGCAGCTATGGCGCCGGCAGGGTTGGACTTCTTCCAATAGATTCCCCCCGCAAGCGGAACGAAACAGCCGGCGAATACGACATCGAAAGCCAAAACCAATAGAATCCCCGGCTCGGGTCGAACTACCGCTAAAAGGACAGCGAGAATCACAACCGGGAGGGCCATGGTCCGACTGACGAAGAGGAGTCTTTTATCAGAAATGAAGATATTATTGGCAGAGTCGGAGGGGTTTCCGCTCTTCTGATCGCCCATCTTTTTCGCCCGCCACCGCAAGACGTTCTTCTGCATGATGTTCCGCCCCAGCACGATCGAGACTCCCAGGATACCGCCGTTGGCCGTTGAGGCTCCCGCTCCGATGACGCCCGAAATCAAGAGGAGGCCGAAAACGAAAGGAACTATCCTCAAAGCGAGGTCCGGCAACACCATCCGGTGGTCCGCCAGGTTGGGAATGAGGCCGATCGAAAAGATGCCGATCAGCGAGCAGCTTAGCCCAGAGACCAACGTCAGTGCCGCCGCGATGTAACAACCTACTTGCGCGGTCCTGGGAGTTCGTGCCGCGAAAACCCTTTCCATGAAATCCAGAGCCACGATATCTCCCAAGGCCAGGGCCATGAATTGCCCCCAGTTCGCAAATGCTCCTTTCCCGGGGGAAATAATTCCGCTCAGGTCCATATAACTAGGGGGGACGGCCTGCGTGAGATGTGCCCACCCATAGGTCTTTATCAGCCAAATGACACACGCGATAAAGCCAACGATCGCAGGATAGATCTGGACGAAGTTGGTGACGGCGGAAGAAAACAAACCACCTGCAACAGAATAAAGGAAAATTATGAGGGAGACCAGGATCAATGCCTGTAAGTAGGGCAAGTGGAAAACAACTGCCACAATCCAAGCACACCCGGCGAGATTGCCGGCGACCAGAATAATGAAACTGACACCCATGAGGATCGAGGTTAATAATTCCGTGACCGGGCCGTATCGCCGGAAATAGAAATCTGGCAACGTCAGTAGGTTCATGCGGTTCAAGGGTTTGGCGAAGAACAAGCCCGTGATGACAAGGCAGACCGCAAGCCCCAGGGGGATGCTGAATCCGGACCAGAAGCCCCCGCTATAGACCAAAGACGTATTGCCAATGGTGGAATTGGCGTCAATCGCTTGGGCCGTTAGCATCGTCCCGACAAAGGCCAGTGGAAGGGTTTTGCCGCAGACGATATATCGTTTCCCACTGCCCTTAACCAACCAGAAAGATGCCAGCCCGAGAACGAAAAAGACCGCCACGAAGGCGATCAAACCTACTCCCATGGCGCTCATCAGATGTGCCGTTGCCTCCCTAAACCTCGCACCTCAGCCCTACTGTTGATGTTCATCTCTCTCCCGAGAATAAGAGATCCCATTCAAAATCCCAATAGCTTCGGCAGAGCCAGCGTGATTTGGGGGATATAGCTGATAAGAAGAACCGTGACCAAAAGGACGAGTATAAACGGCACCAGCGTCCTGATGGTCTTCTCAAGTGGCAACTTACTTATCCCGCAGGCTACATATAGGCAGATTCCTACGGGAGGGGTGATCATTCCCAGGCCGACATTCGCCTCCACTAGGATTCCCATATGAATGGCGTTCATTCCCAACGACACCGCCACGGGAACGATGATCGGCATCAAAACAATGATGACTGGGAGGGTGTCCATGACCATGCCGAGAATAAGGAAGATGACATTGACGAACAGAACGAACACGATCCAGCTTGACGCGTTGTGGATGATCCACTGGGCGATCTGATGAGGGATGCGCTCGAACGTCATTACAAATGAAATCATCGACGCGGTCCCGAGCATGATCAGGACCACCCCCGATAGGGAAGCGGTCTGCAGAAGGGCTTTTTTCAGGCCAGCCAGCGTCAATTCCCTATAAACGAATAAGGATAGACAGAGCCCATACACAACGGCTACGGCCGCCGCCTCAGTCGGCGTGAAGATCCCCCCATAGATCCCTCCGAAGACGACCACGATCATGGATAACGGGAGAATGCCATCTCGGAGGATTTTGAGCTTCGTGTCCCAAGGGATTTTCGGGGCCATAGGGAGGTCGAGCTTTTTGGCGAAGTAATATACCAAGGCGACCAGGGCCACAAGATTGATGAGTGAGGGCAGGAGGCCCGCCACAAACAGCCCGCTGATGGAGATATTCGCCACCACGCCGATGATGATGAGATCGATGGATGGAGGAACAAGGGCCGAGGCCGCCCCCGCCGACGCGATGATGGCCGTAGCCAATTCCGGCGGGTACTTTTTCCTTTTCATCTCAGGAAACATCACTGACCCGATGGCTGCGGTCTTGGCGCTGCCTGAGCCGCAGATGGCGCCAAAAAAGAAGGTCGAAACAGTCACAACAATCCCCAGCCCACCCCGAATGCGTCCAAAAAAGACCAGCACGAGATCGACGATGCGCCGGGCGATGCCGCCATGAGACATGATCTGGCCGGCCAGAATGAACAAGGGAATGGCCAGCAACGGGAAGGAATCCAAACCGGCCATGAATTTCTGGGGCAGCAGAATGATGAGGTGGGGATCGAACGAGATGAACATGAGGCCGGAGAGGGCAGAAACGCCAAGGGCGATGCCGATCGGAACGGATAGCGCCAAGGCCGCGCAGAAAACGATCAGGATGACGAGTCCCATGACCCCACCGGTTTTGAGTCTTTTCGCTTCCTCGTCTGCCGATCCACCCACCAGTTCCGCTGCACATAATAAAGCATCAGGATTCCGCCCACCCAGGACGAAGAATATGGGATGGCCATTGAGATTTTAGTGCTGGGGGCAATTTGTTGCGCCATTCCGATGCTGAATTCTAAGGCTTTCCATATGAAGAGAAGCAGGAATGCGGAGACGATGAAGACCACAAGTATGTCGATCCAACCCTGGATCTTCCGCCCCAAATGGTCAACCAGGAACCTCAGGGCGAAATGTGATCTCGTTTTAAAGGCGTAAGCGCACGCGAGCGAAGCCAACCATAGGAACAAGTAACGGGCTATCTCCTCAGACCAGGCCAGAGAGAGATGGAAGATATAGCGGAAAAGAATCTGGACAAACGTAACGCCGACGATGCTCACGAGGATCACCGAAAGAGCCATTTCCAGGGGTTGTCTGAAACGCTTTTTGGGTTCCTGGCTCGTCGCGTCAATGTCCATGTTGATAATTGACCACCTTTTCGATAAGGGCCATCCCGCCGACCCTGTCCGCGTTATTTTCATAAACAGATTGGACTTTAGCCCGGAACGGGGCTCTGTCGACGTCGATAAATTGAAGGCCGCGCGTTTTGAGTTCCTCAAGGGCCGAGGCGGAGAGAAGCGCAACGGCCGCGCGCTCGACCTCTACCGATGCGCGCCCGGCCTTCAAGACGGCAGCTTGAACGTCTGCGGGCAACGTGTCATACACCTTCCGGCTGAAAATCAGAGCCGTAACGACATACATGTGATGAGTGAGCGATACGTACTTAGTCACTTCGTAGAATCGCTCATATAGGAGGTCCAGGTAGTCCGTTTCCCCACCGTCAACGACTCGAGTCTGGAGAGCGGAATAGAGCTCCCCAAAGGCCATCGGGGTCGCCTGCGCGCCCAGGGTGTTAAATGTCTCGATCAATATGGGACTAGCCATCACGCGAATTTTGATGCCTTTTAGATCTGAGGGGACTCGAACCGGCCTTTTTGAGTTCCAGACGTTCCGAATTCCTGAAAACCAATATCCGAGAACGATGCAATGGAGCTTCCGCTCAATCACTCGGGCAAGGTCCTGACCGATTGGACCGTCGATAACACGATAGCAGTTGTCCAGATCAATGAAAATGAAGGGCAGGTTGAAGAGTTCGGCCTCGGGAACCGATGTCGCTAGCCCACCCGCCAAGGTGCTGGCACTGGCGGCAATCAGTCCCAACTTTACCATCTGCGTTGCTTCCTGCTCGGAACCGAGTTGGGCACTTGGGAAGATCTGGACATCCACCGCACTTCGTGTTTCTGCCTCAATACCCTTCTTAAATTCCTCGAAGCCCCTCTGAAAAGGGTGGATATCGTTTCCATTATGGGCCATTTTCAATACGATCTTCTTGGCGGCCTTGCCCGAGGGTTCTCCCGGCCCATGGGACCGTTGGCAGCTCGCCAGAAGGACGAGAACGGCCGAAAGAAAGAATACGAAGAGCTTTGAATCGATGATCTCAGACGGTCCCCGGCGTCCCCCGATGAGCCCATGTTTCCTGAATACACGCGTTTGTTTTTGCATTGACGTCATATTATGAATGCCAAGTGTACATTTTGCAACTAATTTGTAATTTGTCAAGAAATATCGTATTGACATAATCGATTTAGGTATATAGTTTATAACTATATTGAATAATTGTTATAATTGGCCATCAGGGAGCTAAGAAAGTCGCGCTCCTGGCGTCTCAAGCGTAGCCGAGCGGACGAGATCGTCATATCGAAGGGAGGAAAAACATGGAATACCGGATTCTGGGACGAACGGGAGTCAAAGTTTCACCCCTCTGTTTTGGAACGGATTGCTTTGCAGATCCTGTGCCTGAAAATGAATCGGCGGCTATGTTGCTTCGAGCCATAGAAGCAGGAATCAACCTCTTCGATACGGGGGATTCTTATGCGGAAGGGGAAGGTGAGCGAATCATCGGTCGAACGCTTAAGAAAAGTGGCCTGCGTCATTCGGTCTTATTGTCCACGAAGTGTGACCACGGACAGCGCCGTCCAGGATTGACGCTTGATGAGTTTGTCCCTGAACTGGGACCAAATCAAAATGGTCCAACACGACTGAACATCATGCGCGCGGTCGAAGGATCCTTGGAACGTTTTCAGACAGACCATATCGATCTCTACCAGATCCACCGCCAAGATATGACCGTGCACATCGAAGAGACCTTAGGCGCACTGACGGATCTGGTCCGTCAGGGGAAGGTCCGATATGTCGGGTGCTCCACCTTTCCTGCGTGGGCCGTGATGGAAGCGATTCTCATGAGTGAAATGAAGGGGTATGTCCGTTTCGCCAGCGAACAACCCCCATATAACCTGCTCGACCGGCGAATTGAGAACGAATTGATTCCATTGGCCCAGAAGTACGGACTGGGGCTTATTACCTGGTCTCCCCTGGGTATGGGGATTTTGGCGGGGGTCTATGACTCGGAAAAAGACTTCCCGCCGGATTCGCGGGCCGCATTGCGCGGCGGCTTTTATGCCGATCGGGTGACTAGAAAAGGGATCGAGGTTGGCAGAAAATTCTCGAAGCTGGCCAAGGAGGCAGGGCTGACGCCTTCGCAGTTGGGCGTTCTTTGGTGCAAGGACCAGCCAGGCGTCACCGCGCCCCTAATCGGTCCCGAGAAGATGGAGCATCTCGAGGACCTAATTCCTGTGCTGGGAATGACCCTCTCCGATGATCTGCGGGAAGCCTGCGATAACCTCGTTCCTCCAGGCAGCAACGTAGCCAATTTCCACAATACGGCCGGTTGGATGAAAGCGCAGGTCATCTAGTTTCGCATAAGGCGCGCCTCTCCCAAGAGAGGCTGGGGCCACATGTTCACGTCAAGCCCCACTTCATCCTGGCGAGCCTGATCCCCGTGTAGTCTGCATTCAGGGCAGAGATAAAGAGATTCTCGCCATCCTCAATGATCCTTACAACTTCGAAGGGTAGGCTCCCCACAAGATACTTGTCGGAACCAACGCCAAAATCCATAGGCGAGGGGGACCGATAGATTGAGGTCTGGTACTCTCCGCTTCGAGGATTGGGATGAGCCCGGAAAAGATAAAAGGCGGGATCCTGAGCGAGATAGACGACAAACGGGCACTCTGCGTCGGATGGGCCGTCTCCAGCGCTTCCTCCTGAGGACACGATGACGGAATCACCCCAAGAAATAAGGTCCGTCGAAGTCCGGCAATAGATCGCGCCCTTGGCCTCGGGAGTGGCCGTGTGGTAGATGTAATATCGGCCTTGATAGGCCATAACCATCGGGTCCCGCGTGCTAGTGCCTGCCTTTTCTGCAAACAACCCGGAAAGACCGTGGGCATTTAAACGGCGGCCAAACGTCTTCCCGTCCCGGCCGATTGCGAGGCAGATATTCACCCAATCGCCATAGAACATGTAGAACGCCCCATCCTTATGGAAGACGAAGGGAGCTTGAAGGCCGCCTTCGGTTTCTCCAAATTTCGTATCGGCCATCATGGCGATACCCATGGGACGCCAATTGTGATCCGTGAGTTTGGCGCCTTCCCAGCGATAAAAAAGACGATCATGGCCGCCGCAAGCGGTTCGCCGAACACACGACCACAGCTGCCAGGTGCCGTCCGCCGCTTGCCAGATGCCAAAATCCAGCGGTTGTTGACGATCCGTCTGGAACTCCCCTAAATCCGGATTGCCTGCAATCTGCCACCAATCGCTGATAACCTGGGGAATCCAGGCTATTCCTTGGTCTGACATCTGAGCCTCCCATTCTTGACCCTGAGGATTTTTTCTGGCATGACTCAAGCGCAAGAATTGAATTTGTATCGATATCATCGATATTATATTATAAATAATAAATATTATTTGACAAAATTATACAATTGAAATATTTATTTTAAATACTATTGAAAAACGACCGGTACGGAGGCTCATTATATCAAAATCAAGGTGGTTTTGTCGAGCGGCACTACGTTATGCTGTAATATCCGCTCTCTATCAATCTGCATCCCGCGGGATGCCATTCAGGTCCGAAGCGGCCGATCAATCGTAATCCTCTGGATTGAATTAAAAGAAGATAGTAATTTCGCAAAAGGAGAATTCGAGCATGAACGCCAAGTTATTCCGGACGATCATCAGCTTAGCCCTTCTGGGATGGCTGGCTAGTTGCGGTTCTCCCGGAAATGGAGCGCTCGCCGCCAAAGCCCACGGCTCAAGTCGCTACGAGGACTTGGTCACGATATTCCGGGAATTCCGGGAATTCCAGAAACCCAAGATGAAGGATGGTGTGCCAGATTACTCAGCCGAAGCCATGAAAACTAGGCTGCAGGGTCTCGAGCAGTTCCAAAATCGCCTGGCGGCCATGAATATCAAAGAATGGCCCGTTTCACAACAAGTCGACTATCATATCGTGCGCGCCGAGATGAATGGACTCGAGTTTTCTCATCGCGTCCTCCGTCCTTGGTCTAAAGATCCATGTTTTTATCTCCAATCACACGGTGGATCGGGCCCGCTCATCGAAGGTGCAGTGGAATTCCCTCAGGCGCTACCTATGTCAAAAGAAAAGCTGGCTGAGTTCAGTTCGGAGATCAAAGCCGTTCCTAAGATTCTTGAGGAGGCGAAGCGAAACCTTACAGAGGGGGCACGAGACCTCGCCACAATCGCCATCTGGGATATCAAAGACGATAGCGAAATGTATCGAACCCTGGCCGATTGGTTGCATGGCTATCACCCCGAGCTGATACCCGACGTGCTTAAGGCCAAAGCGGCCGTTGAGGACTACGGTTTATGGCTTGAGAAGAATAAGGAGAGAATGACGGCCCCTGCAGGCGTTGGAAAAGAGAATTACGATTGGTGGCTTAAGAATGTCCACCTTTTTCCTTATACCTGGGACGAATGCCGGAATATTGTCCAGCATGAGGATGATAGAGTCAGGGCCTTCCTCAAATTGGAAGAGCACCGAAACCGAGACCTCCCCCCACTCGTTCCGGTAGATAACAAAGAGGAACATGAACGGCGAAAGGTCGCCGCTCTCGAGTATATCAAGAAATTCCTTCAGGATGAGAAGATCATGACGATCCCGGACTATCTGGATATCGCTGGCTATCTGCATCCCGGTGGCGTACCCCAGGAAGAACCCTGGCCGCGGCCAATGGATTTTTTTGAGCAAACCGGAGATCGAGAGCCGCTCCCGGAACAGACCCACGAATTCATCGGTCACTATTTCGATGAGGTGAGACAGAGCCACGATGCCCGTCCTATCAGGAGCGTTAAACGGCTTTATGAAATCGATTGGATCCGCTCGGAGGGATTTGCCTTCGCCCTGGAAGAACTGCTGATGTATGCCGGATATCTGGACAAACGGCCCCATCCTCAAAGATCCAGGGAGATTGTTTATCTTCAAGCTGCCTTTCGACGTTGCCGAGCCATGGCTGACCTTAGGCTACACAGTCGGGAATTCAACTTGGAGCAGGCTCAACGTTATTGTATCGATTGCGCACCGAACGGTTGGGCTTCCAGCGATGGCAAGCAGGTCCGGTACGAGATGGAGACGACCCTGCGCTTCGTCGGATGGCACATGGGCATGGTCGTCGGCAAGGTCCAGTTCATGAAGCTCCTGACGGATCGTGCCGAACAACTGGGGGGTCGATTCGACCTGTGCCAATTCATGGACGAGTTTCTGGCCGCGGGTATGATTCCGATGTCATTGATCCGTTGGGAGATGACCGGCAAGGACGACGAAATTAGGGAACTCTTAACCCCCGGACGTCCCTTAGGATCTGACTGAACTATGACATTCGCCACGCCTTCTGCAAGGATGGGTAAGGCAAGATAGGAAGGACATTCCGAAAAGCGAGGAAGTCCGCAAAGTGGTGGACAACTTAAAGAATCTCTGGAAATGTGGCCCTAGGTTGGCCATCGTTTTCCTGACCATATGGCCAATCTCGTGCGCCAGGAAGGGTCGGATTAGTGACATTCCTATCTACAAGGATTCCGGCTACTCCATCGAACAGAGGATCGACGACCTGCTTCCTAGGATGACTCTGGAAGAAAAGGCCGAACAGCTCGCCACTTTATACCCCAATGCAGTCATAAGACTGGGGATTCCCCACCTCCAGGCGGGCGAGGCGCTCCATGGGATTTGTTTGAAATACGGCACAAGTTTCCCCTCTCCTCTCGCCATGGGAAGCACCTGGGACCCGGAGATCATCGAGCGGATGGGGACTGTTGTAGCCCGTGAGGCTCGCGCTCTTGGCACCCACCAAGTCTATTCACCGATGTTGGGTGTGTTGATCGATCCCCGTTGGGGGCGTTCAGAGGAATGTTACGGTGAAGATCCCTATCTTGTGTCGAGGATTGGAGTGGCTTATATCAGAGGGTTGCAGGGCGCCGGAAAGGAACGGTTTGACGAAAACCACATCATCGCCACAGCCAAGCATTATGTCGCAGACGGCCAGCCCCTTGCTGGATTGAACGGCGCGGAGATGGACATTTCGGTTCGGCGGCTTCATGAAGTCTTTCTTCCTCCCTTTAGGGCTGCGGTCGAAGAGGCCCGCGTCGGCAGCATCATGCCGGCCCACCATGAGCTCAACGGAGTTCCCTGTCACGCGAACAAATACATTCTCGTTGAGATTCTCAGAAATACATATAGATTTGAAGGGCACATCGTCAGCGACAACGGAGATATTGGCGCCCTCCATACGGAAAAGCACATCGCTGAAACTCCAACCGAAGCGGCTCGCATGGGATTGGAGATGGGCGTTGATCAAGAACTGAATATCGAAACTCCCTGGGAAGAACGATGTTATGGGGCTAACCTCATCTCGGCTGTTAACCGCGGTAAGGTTCCCGCAAAACTCGTCGACCGCGCCGTCAGAAACGTATTGCGGTCCAAATTTCGACTTGGGTTATTCGACGATGGCACACCTATTTATGATTGGCAAGACCACAGGGCCTCAGGGGATGAGGGCCGCGGGCCAATAGAACGATGGCCTGAGTATGCAGAGCTAAAACCTACAAAAGGTATCCGCGGGATTGATAAAGACACCAACAGTTACTTCAACAAACTCCACCGTTTAGGCGTCCCAAGAAAAGGCTGGGAGAAGGTCCTGTACGACCCGACTCATGACGAGCTCGCCCTCAATGTCGCTAGAAAGGCTATCACCCTTCTAAAGAACGAAGGGAACATCTTACCTCTCAATCCAGAGAAACTGAAAAGGATCGCCGTCATCGGTCCGAACGCGAATGCCGAAATCCTGGGGGCTTATTCGACGCCGGAGGCCCGCCATTTCGTCACCGTTCTGGAGGGGATCCGGAGGCAGGCTGGAAAAGGCGTCGAGGTACTCTTCGCGGAAGGCTGCAGCCTTGTCGATTGGGGAAAGGCAACCATCGCCGAGGCGGTGAAGATCGCCAGGAGATCGGACGTGGCCATTCTTGTCATCGGCGGCAACGAGTTGACGGCCAGGGAAGGCGAGGATTCCGACAGCCTAGATCTGGTCGGCTATCAGGGAGAACTAGTGAAGGCCGTCCACGCAACCGGCGTCCCAACAGTAGTGATGCTCCTCCAAAGCCGCCCCCTCTCGATCCCGTGGGTCGCCGAGCACATTCCCGCCATCCTCTGCGGATGGTTTTTAGGCCAAGAGACGGGGACGGCGGTCGGGGAGGCCATCTTCGGCAAGACCAACCCAGGTGGCAAGCTTCCGGTCTCGATTCCCAGGAACGTCGGGCAAATCCCGGTGTACTACAATAAGTTCCCGCCGGGCGATACGAAGTACCGGAACTCTCCATACGGGCCGCTCTTCCCCTTCGGCCACGGGTTGAGCTACACGACGTTCTCTTACGCAAACCTCACCGCCCGGACGACGTCCCTAACCTCGGCAGCCGTCAGCGTCGAGATCGAAAACGCCGGTTCCCGGACTGGTGACGAGGTCGTCCAGTTGTATGTTCGCGACGAATACGCGTCGGTCGTCCGGCCGGTCCAGGAGCTGAAGGGCTTCCGGCGCGTGACTCTGATGCCGGGGGAGAGGAAGATCGTGACCTTTGATCTCGGTAGGGATGCCTTTGCCTTCTTCGATGTCACGAGGCGGGATTGGACCGTGGAGCCGGGCCGGTTCGAAATCATGGTCGGCAGCTCGTCGCGTGATATCCGGGGAAGGATATGGGTGGAACTCGGCAGAACCCAATAAACTCAAGGAGTGCGGCTATGAAAATCCATACCCTTCTTTGCGGGGTCCTTTGTCTTGCGTTGACGATCGGTTCCTGCCAATCGGAGAACAACGCTCCCGCTCCGCCGGAGCACACCCAGACGGCCGCGGCGACGGCCGCGGTCCCCCAGACCCATTTGGGCGGCTGCGTCCTCGCCGCTCCGGCTGCCGAACCGCCCGCGAACCTGTATCAGGAAAGCGGGGTCGTCCCGACGGACGAATACAAGCCTTTCACGAAGAAGCTCTCCGTTTATGGGATCACGCTGATCGGACGGGACGATATCCGGGACGGATTCATGCGACAGGTCGCCAAAACCATCACGGAGATGTTCCCCCGAAAAAAGACCGTGGATGCCGGGCTTCAGAAGGAACTGCTGAGGAACCTCTATCTATACAAAACGGTCATCCCCCTGTTCAAGGGGAAAGAGCATAAGTTCTCGCCCGCCGACAAGAAAAATTGGGATCTTACGAGGAGTCGGAACAGCGTCTGCGACATCATCATGGAGAGCGTCCCCGGCCAGGTCAACGAGGTCGTCGAGCACATCCTCCATCACGTGAGCGATGTCGGTCTCCATTACACCTTTCCCAACGATTGGGGCCTTTCAAAGACATCAAGGGTTTACAGGGCGATGCAGGAGGCAATCGAAAAGAAACACTATAATATCGAGCAGTACAACGAGGATGTCAGCGAAGAGGAGAAGACACGGATCCTAATCCAGGAATTCGCTTACTGGGTCATCCTGACAGGATGGGACCTCTACGAGCCTTATGGTCCGCCGGCGGAGTGGAAGGGGATCGGGAATCCCCGCGACCTCAAGGAAAGACTGCCTCTGTCCTATGCGCTCTTCGAAGAGACCATTCCAAAAGTCATGGCTCCCCCCAGCCGGGCGACCCTGGACGCGTTATCCAGGTACGAACACTAACGGTGAGGATCGGGGGCGGGATACTTACGCGTTGCCCATGGCTTGCCCCGGCGGATCGAGGCTGGCCATCGGCGAGACAAGGAGGCTGAACAATGGAATACAGACTTCTCGGCCGCACGGGAGTGAAGGTTTCTCCTCTCGGCCTCGGATCGGACGATTTCGGTGATGCCACCCCGCCGGATGTCGCGGCCAAGATCATCGTTAAAGCAGTCGATGCCGGCATTAATCTCATCGATACGGGCAACCTCTACGCCGGGGGGATGAGCGAAAAAATCATCGGCAGAACGCTGAAGGCCAACAAACTGAGGCATCGGGTCCTTATTTCAACAAAGGTGGACCACGCTCCGCGCAAACGAGGAATTTCCCTTGACAAATTTGTTCCCAGCCTTCCTCCGAATGTCCAAGGGAACTCCCGCCTGAACATCCTCAGGGCCTGCGATCTTTCGCTGAAAAGCCTCCAGACCGACCACATCGACATCTTCCAGGTCCACCGCTATTACCCGGAATACCACATCGAGGAGACCCTAGGCGCCCTGACCGACCTCGTCCGGCAGGGGAAGGTCAGGTACGCGGGTTGTTCGACATTTCCTCCGTACATGATCATGAAAGCGCTGATGCTGAGCGAAATGAAGAACTACGCCCGGTTCGTCTCCGAGGAGTCCCCTTACAATCTTCTTGACCGCCGCATCGAGAACGAATTGGTTCCGATGGCCCAGGAGCATGGACTCGGGATCGCCGCCTGGTCGCCTCTGGCGCATGGCGTTTTGACCGGGCTCTATGACAAGGAGGGCGAATACCCCAAAGGCTCACGGGCCGCACTGCGGGGATCGTTCTATGCGGACCGCATCACGGCGAAAGGCATCAAGGTGGGCAAGAAGTTCGTGAAACTGGCGGGGGAGGCCGGCCTCCCGCCCGCCCAACTGGGTGTCCTGTGGTGCAAGGATCAGCCGGGCGTCACCACTGTCCTGATCGGCACCCGGAAGGTGGCGCATCTTGAGGACCTGATCCCCGTCATGGACATGACCCTGGGAGATTCGTTGCGGGCCGCCTGCGACAATCTCGTCCCCCCCGGAAGCGCGGTGGCGAATTTCCACAATACGTCCGGCTGGATGAAACAGCAACTGCTGTAAAAGACGCTTCGTTGCGGGACGCCGGGAAGGCGCTTGAAAGGCGATTCGCGCTCCGGGCCTCAGCCCTCCCCGCCTGCGGCGGCCTGCTCTGCCGGCGCCAGCTTCTGGGCCCGTCTTGGTTCCCGGGTCAATAGTATCCCCGCCGACGCGATCCAGATCAGGCCACCGATGAGCAGGAAGACGGGCGTAAAGCCGCTGGCCAATTTCGAGATGAGGCCGATTCCCCAGAGAGAGAGAGCTCCGGCAAAGGCACCCGCGCTTCCGACGACGCCCGCGACAGCGGCCGCCTTGCGAGGGCTCAGTTCCTCCACAAAGCACAGGTAGTTGGAGTTCCAGCCGGCCATGCCGAAGGCGCCGGTAAACAGCAGTACCGCCGCAGCAGCGTTCGCCCTTACGTAGGGCACCGCGGCCATGCTGATCGACATCATCATCGCCGAGAACACGAGGAATAGCCGGCGGGCCTTGAGGACCGACCAGCCCCGTCGCCCGAGCGCAAGCACTGCGAACCCGCTGCAAAGATAGCCGATGTCCAGGCCAAGGAAAGGAATAACGACCACCGCCCCCAGCTTCATGCTGAATGGGATGCCCCGCTCCTGAACAAGATAGGGAGGCAGCCAATTCATCATGAAGTAGAGGCATGTGTTTCCGCAAAATGACGAGACGATCAGACCCCAGAATCGCGGGAGACGCAGGATATGGCGCCATGTCGTGGTCGCGCCGGCGTCATTGGCTATGTCATGCCGCTCGAGCGAATGGAGATTTCGCGGCTTGAACCACCAGAGCCAGGTGATCAGCCATAGCACCGACATGCCGCCGACAATGACAAAACCGGCACGCCATCCGTACCTCAGAGATGTCCCGACAAGCAGCGGTCCGATGATGACGAGTCCGAGGCTCCCTCCCCCCATATAGATCGAGTTGGCCAGTGTGCGCTCCTCGGGCGCGAGATACATGGACACAAGCCGCGCCGTCACAGGCCAGTTGGCAGCCTCACCGATGCCGAGCGCGAGACGGAATCCGAAGAGTTGCCCGAACGAACGGGCCAGACCCGTCAGGGCCGTGGCCAGCGACCACCAGGCGACAGCCACGGCGAAGGCGACCCGGATCGACAGGCGATCGACGATCTCGCCGATGAGCGCTACCGCGACGCCGTAGCTAACATAAAACGCCGAGAACAACGCCCCCAGCTGCGCGTTATCCAGATGGAATTCCTTCTGGATGAGCGGTGCAACGATGGACAAGGTCTGCCTGTTCATGTAATTGAGGACGGTCGCGAAAAAGACGAAAAGGCAGATATACCAGCGGAAGTGACTTCGCATGTCTCGCCCTTAGGCCCGAGAGCCGCTCCTCGGGGAATTCCAAGGCAGCTCGACAACCGTTACTGGGGCCTTTCCCCGCCGATCATGCATCTCTCGTACCGCACTTATTTCTTGGGCAGGGTCAGCGTCTTGTCCTGAAATCTGAGAATCTCCACGTTGACCAGTACGTCCCTTCCGTCACGGCCGGGAACGGTGTCCGTGACGATAACCTTTGGACCCTCCTGGGTGATCTGGTATTCCCTGAACCGGCCCGAGAAACCGACCGTATCGACCCCGGCACCGCCGTCGATCATATCGTTGCCCTTTCCGCCTATGATGAGGTTGTCCGCGTCGTTCCCCGTGAGGCGGTTGTCCTGGTCATTGCCGAGGATGCCCGAGTTGTTCTTTCCCGTTAGGTGGACGTTGACGAGGTACTGCGATTTGAAGGTGTACGGCGTTCCCGGGTCCCGGACCGTCGAGAACGTCCCTTTGAAGGACGGGTCGATGTAGGCCTCGTATGTCAGGTATTTCGGCCAGAATTTTTCGACAAGGCCATAAAGGGCGGGATCGCCGGCTTTCATTTCCTCCTTAGTATGGAAGGGATACTCGTTGCCGAACGATTTCCCATCCCCCTGGGGGTCGTGTTCCCATAGCCCGAAATAGATATCGAATCCCGTGATGATGTACTCGTGGGGGGCCGGCCGTCCGTACTTGTAAATCCCGGCCGCGACGGCGGCTTTTTCGGCCTCGACGATCTCCTTGTGGAATTCCGGCAGCACGGCCTCCAGCCCCTTTGCGTGGACGAGGTGCATGATCTCCTCGTAGGAGGCGTCCCGGCTGAAATGACCCCCCGGCCTGGCATGGTTGTGGGTGTATTCATAGCTGCCTTCGACCGGCGATTCCGTGGCGTACAGGTCCTGGATCCTGAGCTTGGAAGGTTGGAGTATGGGGCGCGTGGCGAAGGACTTGATCTCGGTGTCCGTATAAATGAGGGTCGCCCTCACGTCGGCCATGCGGTTGGCGATGGCCGCTTTATCGTGTCCATACTGGGTCCCCGGCGCGTCGGTCAAATGGTATTTCAGGATCTCCCGTGCCCGGACGACCTGGAGGTCGCTCACGCCGGACTGGGCGAAGATATGGATGGGCTTGCCGTTGGGAGCCAGGTGCTTCGTGTATTTCGAGAAAAGGCCGTTCAACGTCTTCCCCAGTTCTTTGGGAAGGGAAACGACGCCGTACGGCGAACCAGACGTGTCGATGTGATCGAGGACCTCGTAGTTAATATCGATCTGCCCGGGCACGTCGTACTTGACCTCGGCGACGGCGCGCCGCATCCTCTCCTCTCTGTCCTCCTTGGCTGCCTGGCCTTTGGCGCCGGGCTCTCCGTTTCCTTCTCGGCAGGACAGGATAGAGCACAGCAACATAGCGGCCAGGACTCCGGTGCTTCTTCGCATGAACGACCTCCTCTTAATCGTGATGAAGCGGCACCCCGCGCCGGCCTAACGGATGAGATAGAGCTCCTTAGGGAGCGGAGTTAGGTACTCGACACCGTTCTCCGTCGCAATCGCCTGCTCATGATCCCACCAGAACAGGTATTGATCCTCGTATTGCTTCGAAGGTGCCGGCAAGTAGAAAAAATACTCCAAAACGAAGTGATGGTTGGGAGGCAAAGGGATGGTCTTCATCCAGTCCGGACCGAGGGAGCCGATCCTGGGGCCGAAGTAGTTTTCTTCCTTCGTCGCCCGTGCTCCTTTTCTCATGGCGTGGCAGTCGACGCTGAGCTCTGTCTTTGTGGGATCAAATCCTGCGGAATAAACGGGGTAGTCATTCTTCGGTAGGACCATATGCAGTTGGTTATCCCTGAGGATAATCCCCGCGGCCTCGAACTTCTTTGTGTACTCCCGGATGATATCGTGAGGGGTCAATCCCGCCTTGATTGTCGAAGTCAGAATCTTGTCGATCCTCAGATACTCCGCCCAGAGCTTTTTGATTTCCGAAGGCGGTTCTGTCTCTCCTTTACGGAGGACATAGCCGTACATTCCCTGGCTCGGTGCGGCAACGATATCGCCACCCTGGATGACCGGATCCTCATAACCCTTCGTCCTTCCTCTTTGTGAAATCCCCGTGCCTCGGCGCCTGAAGACGTTGATTCCTACCTCGCGGGCTTTTGTGACTCCGGGTACGATTTTGGAAAAGTTCTCCTTGACCCGGCGGGTTTCAGCCTCCCGCATCTTCTTAAGGAGCTGGATTTCGCTCGGCACGGTCCTCGTGATGAAGTCCATCAAGACATATTCCGATGAGATGAGCCGGCGAGCGTATTCCGGACCCAGTTCCTTTGTCAGCAGGAGATAATCCGTGTGTGAAATCCCATCTTCGGTGTCCGTCTCAGTGACGGATGGCCCCAGATCTTGCAGAAAGTTGACGGCGATGCACTTAGGGTCGCGCTCGACGATGAATTCCCTGAGGCCCTTGAAACGATAATCATACTCCGTCATCGGCCCCCCAACGGGTTCTTGCACCCGCACCGAGTCGCTGATTATATCGTAGACTCCCGATTCCTCGACCAGGCGACTCGGCGCCAAGTAATCCTCCCGGTGGCTGATCCCCCAGCGGCGCCCGAGAACCGCTCTTTCGATTCGGCCGCCGCCACGGTCCGTGAAGGCGAAGATGCCCGACGTGCTGCCCAGTTCTTCCGCGCCGAAGGAATCAGGCCTCGTCGTACTCATGACATGGATCCACATATCGATCTTGTGTTTCCTCATGACGAAGGGGAGAACGGCGTCGAACTTCTCCCGGCGAATCCTGTTATTCCATTCCTTCATATTGATGTCTTTATAGACATCCCTATAAAGAGCGGAATCTTCGTCCGCGTCCAGGGCCTGTACTTTGGCCGGTGTCGCATCGGCAGCTCGCAACGGCGAATGCCCCAAATCGAAAAAGCCCACGGACAGACACAGGAGAAAGCTCAGGAACAATGACTTACGGGTCGACATTGCAGAACCTCCTTGAACCGTTGATCAACGCCCTCGTCGACGCCGGGAGGATCTTCGATTGGTCTACGATTTGTCCCGGCCCTGACGAGCTTACGGGCAATTGTCACGCCTCTTCTCTCATGAACAATCGAGGACATCATCGTACGAGAATCACATTGTCATTTCGCGGGTAGAGAGCCTCGACGCCCCTTTCCGTTACAACGGCGTTGTCCTCGAAGTTGATGGCCAGCCTCATCTTCCATTCCGGAATCCAGGTATGGACAATGAACTCGAACGAGATGAGATTGTTCGGCTGGATTACGAGGTGGGCCCGATAGGGCCGAAAAGGAGCCATGGAGGGGCCCTCGGCGACCTCGCTGTTGCCGGTGTTACCCATGCAGTGGCAGTCGATGGAAAAGCCGGATGGATCGGCATCCCTCATGGCCTGGATGATCTCTTTATCTTGGGGGGTATCCACGAAAGGCGTGTAGACAAATCCCGCTTTTTCTAGGGCTGCGACCACGACCTTCAGGGTTTCGCGCGCGGTCCTGCCCGAAGAGAGAGTCCGGCGGATGACCTCCCGCGCCTGGAGCCCCCGGTCCCAGGCCTTTTGGATGCTCGGAGGAAGTGCCGTTTCTCCGGCCCGTAGGAGGTAGGCCTTCCGCTTAAAATCAGTTCCGAAATTCAGGTAATGGATGCCCCAGTCCCACGAGATTAGGTCACCCTGCTGGAAAATATATCCCGGGCGTTCGGTTTCGGCCGGAGAAGACGTCGGCGAATGCTGGATCCCGGGCATCTCCAAGCCGAAATAGGACGGCTCGATCCCCTGGGCCAGGAGCTGATCGTTGGCCCACCAGGCGAGCTCCTCGCGGGTCGTCTGACCCGGTTTGATGGCCTCCAGGGCCGCTTCCATGATGCGCCTTTGGATCTCGCAGGCTTTGGTCACAGCAATGATCTCGGTCTGAACGCGCCGGACTCGGAAATCGGTGATGACATCCTCGGACGTGACCAATCTCTGCGCGTACTTTTCGCCCAGCAAGCCCGTCAACCTCTTGTGCCCCGTGAAGGAGAGTCCGTCGGCCTGGCTGAGTGATTCCGACATGTTGACTGCGATGCGCTGCGGATCGCGCTCCGCGACGTGTTTGGTGATGTCGGCCTCGGGCCCGATAATGTCGTAGACGGATTCGTCGGCGATCTCCGCGAAGCTGTTGCCAAACAGGGCCCTCTCAATCCTGTCGCCACCCCTGTCTGTGAAAATGATGTACCCCATCGTGGTCCCGAAATCCAGGGCGTAGGCGTCGGGATCCCCGCGTCGGATGACGTGGATCCACATGTCGATATGATGATCCCGCATCGCCCCGGGCAGGATCTTGTCGAACTTCTCCCTCCGGATCAGGTTCAGGAGTTCAACGCGGGCCTTGGCCTCCTGGGCCTGAACGCCCGCTGCGGCGAGGAGGACGAGCGCGGCCGAAAGCACCCGGCAGCCTCTCTTAAGCGACATGTTTATGCTCGTGCTATGATTTTATAATCTTTCTCAATATTAGTGATTGCAGAGTGAATATGTCAATATATATTAGAAAAAATAAGTAATTTAATCAAATAATCGAAGAATTCCTGTAATTGATAATAATGCGGCCCGAGCCTTAGGGCCCCGGCGTGCGGACGACTGTCGAGGACACGTGTCCGGCCGGGACGAAACCTACGTTTGTCTGAGGATCGACGTCTTCAGGCTCCGGGACAAGGACGTGAAGCTCTGATCAGAACTGGGACAGGTCGGCGATGTTGAGATGATAGAGCTTGGCTTCCCGGGGCACGCCCGTGGGAACATCCCAGCCCATCATCTCGTAATACAGGTCCAGGGCCCTGGTGAAGGCCTCCCTATCCAGCTTGATGCCGGTCAATGGGCCGGTTTCCAAGGGCTCAAAAAGCCGATCAGGCAACTCATCGTCCTTTCGATCGAAACCCTCGCGCGCATTGAAAAGGCGCGCCAACGTCGTCGTCCGCTCCCCCAACATCATCAGTTCAAATAGGCTCGTTTCCCATCCCGTGGCTGCGTTCACCATCTCGACCATGTGGTTCAGCCGGAAAAGCCGCGCTGGGCCCGTCGTGAAAAAGCACAGGCAAAGTGTATTCAGGACGCTGTAAATATGCTGATTCAGGACAAACCACCTGACTTTATATGGGCTAAGATCCCTGGCCGGAATACCTTTCAGGATGCCGATGGGGTAGAGGTCAGGAACCCCCCATCGACCTTCTTGGAAGTTCATATCGTGGGCCGCCTCGATATGGTCGGCCCCTGTCGGCGAGAGGGCGAAGGCGAATCCGATATTGTTTTTCCCCCTAGGCTCGTGCATGGCAAAGGCCTGCTTCTTGACCGTCATCGCGAACCGTTCAGCACCCCGGCCTATGGCCTTCGCCGCACGATAACTCCCCTCGGCCAGAAGTGCCCCGAAACCTTGCCGGAACGCAATTTTCTCGATCATTTGAAGAAGCGCCGCGCCGTTACCAAAGCGCAAATCGATCCCGTCTGTGTCGTCTTTTGTGAGTAGGCCTGCTTCGAAACACTCCATAGCGAATCCGATCGTCATGCCCGTGTCTATTGTATCGATCGAGTATCGGTTGCAGAGCTCGTGGGCCTTGGCGATCACCTCGATATCATTGACTTTGAGGTTGGGCCCGAAGGCGCCGGCGGTCTCATACTGGGGCCCACCATAAGCGGCGTCGATGTTGTACCGTCCCCCTTGACAGATGGGTTTGCAGCGGACCGGGCAGGCGTAGCACGTGTACTGGCCGACGAACACGGTGCTTTTAAGCCTTTCAAAGGTCACGTCCTCGACTTTGTCGAAGGACCCGCCGTGGAAGTTATACGTCGGCAGAACGCCGTCGGTATCCATGTCCTCCATATCCCAAGCCAACGTCCCGCCATAGCTCAGGATATCGCAGACCGGGTGGCCCTTCCGGTTACGGACAAAAAATGAGCCCAGTTCCTTCATCTTTTCCTTGTCGTGCAATTGCAGTTCGGCTTTGCCACGGGCCGCAATGGCTTTGATGTTTTTGGATCCCATGACGGCCCCCATCCCAGCCCTGCCGCAGGTGTGACGCAGATCATGGACGACGCAGGCATATCTGACAAGATTCTCGGCGCCCTGACCAATGGCCAGAATCTGGATCTTCGGATCTCCCAGTTCCTTTCGAATGGACTCTTGAGCAGTACCGGAGTCGTGTCCCCAGAGGTGCGCCGCGTCCTTAAACTCAGGCTTCCCATCGGAGATCCAGAGATAGACTGGCCGGGGCGCTCTTCCACGGATCACGACGGCGTCATATCCGGCTCTTTTCAGCTCTACGGAAAAAAAGCCTCCAGCCTCGGCTTCTCCGAAGCCTTCGCTGAGGGGGGATTTCGCCGCCAGCGTGATTCGGTTAGCTCCGGGCAAAGGGGCCCCGGTCAGGACAGAGGTTGTCAGCACCAAGACATTTTGGGAACCGAGGGGATCCACCCCTTTATCTAACTCCGTTAAGAGAAAATAGGACGCCATAGCACTCCCCCCCATGAACGTCCTGTAGAAATACTCGCTTTTCTCCTCGACGGCATAAGACAGATCATCGAGGTTTATCCTAAGAATCTTGCCCCAAAAGCCTGCCGTCATTGTTCATCCTCCTCTATGGCTAATCACCGGCAGCGGACACATCTGCCCTATCCGTGTGACCTTCGCCCTCGGGGGACCGTCTTCGAGCGCGGCCCCCGGAAAAACGCCGACAGTTCTTCCCGGGCTCATTCAAACTGGCAGCCAGTTCCTTTGAGCATCGGGGTTTTCCCCGTCAGCCTATCGGTCCAGAACCTGCTTTAGCGCCCCGAGAACACGGTCAACGTTCTCTGGCCTGGCGGTGTGACCCATCAACCCAATACGCCAGATCTTCCCGGCCAAAGGCCCCAGCCCGGCTCCGATCTCGATCTTATGCTCATTCCTGAGACGGTTCCGCACTATGGCATCATCAGCTCCCTTGGGAACATGTAAAGAGTTTAGCATAGGAAGCCGATAATCTGGAGATACCAGCATCTCTAGCCCTAACGCCTCAAGTCCCTGGACTAACTGCCTGTGACAATCCAAATGGCGCCGGCAGACATTGTCGAACCCTTCATCCTCGATGAGCAGAAGCGATTGATAGATTGCGTAGATCATATTGATGGGTGCTGTGTGATGGTAAACGCGCGACCGACCCCCCCAGTATTGAGTCAACAAGCTGATGTCGAGATACCAATTCGGCACCTTTGTCTTCCGGGCCGCGATCGTTTCCAGGGCGCGGCTTGAAAAAGTAACAGGCGCCAACCCCGGCGGGCACGATAAACATTTTTGAGACCCGCTATAAAGGACGTCTGCTCCCCATTCGTCTGTGGCGACCTCCATGCCCGCAAGGCTCGTGACGGCGTCGACAAGAAAAAGGGTGTCCTTTCCCCGCAGCATCCGGCCGATCTCCTCGACGGGATTCCTCACACCCGTCGAAGTTTCGGCATGCACTACGGCCAGAATCTTATAGTGGCCGCACTTCAACCTCTCCTCAACACGCTCGAGAACAACGGGGGTTCCCCACTCGAATTCCACGGTCTCGACATGGGCGCCCAAGCGTGCGGCCACGTCCTCCATGCGTTTTCCGAAGACGCCGTTAATCAGGATAAGTACTGGATTATCTTTCTCGATGAGGTTGACGAAACTCGTCTCCATCCCGGCCGACCCAGTACCCGATATGGGAAGGGTCATCCTGTTCTGAGTCTGCATGAGTATCTGCAGCAGCCTTTTGACCTCATCCATGATATCGATGAAGGCTGGGTCCATATGGCCCAACGTTTTCCGTCCAAGGGCGCTATAAACGGAATCGTGGACGCAAGAGGGGCCGGGCCCCATGAGGAGGACATCTTCGATATGGTCAAGCTTATTTTCCAAGGAACACAGTCTCCTTTCCTGGCGTTGCTAAGGCCACCATTTTATCAACGAAATGACAGAATGTAAAGCAATGTATCGTGAAATAATGATAATAGGTGGTAGAATGTTCCATGTGATGGCAGTCTTGAGTTACAAATTATAAGTTTCATCTGGTTATTCTTCTTGACATGGTCGGCAAAATCCATAAAATGAATTCCTGATCACGTCGAGAATTCATGAGTATCTAAGAAAGGAGGAACGGAATGAAAGTGACTCTCGAAAACGGCTTGTTTTCTCCGGAGATGATGTCGGAGATCCGAGATCGATTCATGTATGCCGATTGGGACCCGTACTCGGGGCGGCGGGTTTATCTAGAGGCGTCGGGAGGCTCCCTGAGGCTAAAGTCCGTTGTAGACACGGTCGCTAGGGAGGCTGCTCTCCCCGATGAACTTAATAGGTTCAATCCCGCTTCGAATGTCGTAGTTGAGGCCGTAGATAAGGGGACGGAGGACGTGAAGCTCTTTTTGGGGGCGAAATCCGGGGCGATCATCCCCTCGCATAGCGCCACCAACACTATCTTCCGGGTCGTTGAGGCCGTGACCTCTAACGTGCCCGGGAAGAATATTGTAACGACGGAACTCGAACACCCGGCTGTTCTGGGCGCTACTCAATATTACGCAGGGAAGAACGGCTTAGAGTGGCGAGTGGCCAAGCTCGCTCGGGAAACAAGTTCGGTCCCGATCGCCCGCATCCTCGAGAAGGTCGACAAGAACACGTGCCTCTTAGCCTTTCAACACGGATCTAACCAGACGGGGGCCATCAACGATGTCAAGACGATCACCGCTGAGGCCCGGAAGATCAAACCCGACCTTTACGTTATCATCGACGCCGTTCAGTACGCCCCGCACGGTCCCATCGACGTCGACGATTATGGGGTCGATGCCTATGCGTTCGGACCTTATAAATCGTATTGTGTTAAGGGAGTCGGATTTGCGTACGTCTCCGATCGGCTGGCCAAGCTTCCGCATGAACGGCTGTACGGAAAGCCTGAAACAAACTGGGTGCTCGGTTCTCAGGCCCACATGATGTATGCAAGCTGGTCGGCGACGGTCGATTATTTCTCGTGGCTCGGGGGACATTTCACCGATGCGACGGATCGGCGGGCCAGAGTCGTTGCCGCAAAGGCCGCAGTCCATAAGCACATGAAGGCCCTCTTGAATCGAGCCATGAACGGAACGGATGTGGTCCCCGGACTCCGGCACCTAGACCACGTTACGGTCTGCGGCATGCCTGAGGAGATCGGGGAACGCCTGTGCATATTTTTGTTTCGTTTGGCTGGCCTGGACTCCTCGGCGGCCATTGAAAGATACAATAAGGAGTTTGGCGTCCGCCTTGCGGCCAGAATCAGGGACGCTTATTCCACGGTATCGCTCGACGCGCTCGGATGGCCGGACGCGGTTCGCCTCTCAGCCGGTCATTACAACACGCCGGAGGAAGTTGATCTGATGCTCAAGGCGACAGCCGCACTCAAGGGCATGGGCAGATGAGGCATGACCCTATGAACGTCCATAGGGTCAGGAGGTCGAGGTCGCTGCGTGAGAACGCCAGGGATCACATCTTTCTTGAAGTTGAGAAAAACCGTTGGCTGGAGATTGAGGGTTTGGACGGGTTAAACCACGATTCCATCCAGGCCTTCTTGGACTGTGAGAGGCGGACGGGAATGCGGGTAGTAGGATTCACGGACCAGAACTTTCAGTGGGGGACCATCAAAGATTGGATTGATTCCGGAATCATCAAGGACCTGATGAGACCCTCGTGAGACTAAACTCCTGAAGGGCTGCTCCGAGCCGTCCCACTCGATGGACGTGGAGGCTGGCGCTATCAAATTGACCTCCCGCTCCTGATGTGTTAGATTCGGTGAGGCTTTGTTTGGGGCTTGAATTGCTCGAACCAGCTGGTCAACGATCCGTTTCGGTCCGGGTTCGCTTTGTGACGATCATGCAGCGATATTCGGGCCGCAGAGAATTGGTTATGCACTTGCCGACGGATCCTCAGGAAGCGATCGATGTCCTCATCAAGCGATTTCATATTCCTTGGGCGGGGACCTTGGAGAAAAGCGTTCGGATCTTCATTAACAAGGAACTGTTCGAAATGTTCACGAAGAGCGGTCGCCCGTTGAACGAAGGGGACAGGATTTCTTTCATTCCGCTTTCTGGGGGGGGATAGGCTCTTGAGCCTGCTCCAATCGTCCTAAAGGCCGTCTAAGCGGCCTATCTTGAAGGCCAAGGGGATTTGTCGAGGATATCGACCGTCTCCTCCCTGGCCTTGTCCGGAGATATGAGCAAGCTGATGACCAGATTGGCCTGGTGGTTCGCCGCGATGCCTACCCGGGGAGCCATGAGCCCTTGGCCAGGTCCAGCGGCTCTACTCAGGTCGCCCACTATGAACGTCCGTTCGCCCATCCTCCAAGTCCGAACGGCATTGCTGTCCCCGAACCCAGCGACTCCCGAAGCCAGAATGAGATAAGTCTGAGGCAGCGATTCGAGAACCGCCCCCAGAAGCCAGGATTTAGCGGGGGCTTCATCGAAGCACTCGACAATGATGTCGGCCGCGCGGAAAGCGCCCCGGATGTTCCTCGGGCTGAGCTTTCTTTGAAAAGCCGTGACATTAACAGATGGATTGATCTCGGCTAGCAACTCCTTCATCGCTTCTGTTTTGGCCATCCCGAGATGTTTCATCAGGTACTGTTGACGGTTCAAATTGCTGGGCTCTACGACGTCAAAATCGGCGATGATAAGACGGCCTATGCCCGTACGTGCCAAACTGATGGCAACAGCCGAACCCAGCCCCCCCAGGCCTGCAATGCCGATGACGGCCTTGCGGACTCGTTCATAGACACCAGGGGAATGACGGGCGGTGAGGAGCGTTTCTAACTCCGCCGGCGCTGGGACGCGGCCCTTCTGGATCAATGTGATTCGGTCTCCATCCTTGACGACGTATTGTGGATTCTCGGGGAAGCCATTTACGATGAGGACATCTGCCGCCGGGAAGGATTCCCTTGCCAGTTGGACCAGAGTTATCCCTTGGGGGAATCTCTGGCGTTTAGTGTTGATGCGTACGGTTACTGTCCGTTGAGTCATGGGGCGCCTCGCTCGCCGCGCTTAGAGGCGAATACTATATCACAGACTCGACCTCCAGGTTTAGAATCATCTCGAACGCGACGGCCCCGAGTCGGGACGATTACGATTCCAGTTGCCTGGGGCAGTTGTATCGCGCCAACTCCCTAATCTGATGCAGAATGTATAAGAATGTTTGCATGTTCCCTTTAATGTTGATATTTGCTATGATTTAGCGGTGATCTTGGTACAATTTGTCAAGGCAACGCCGCGCGATTTGCATTATTGCGAATAGCCGTTCATCGCGCGCGGGAGGCAGCTATGATTAATAACCTCGAAAAGAAGATTCTCAAGTCGCTGAACGAAGACGCCCGGAAGAGCTTCCGAGATGTCGCTAAAGAGATAGGGACCTCGACGACGACGATCTACAACAATGTCAAGAAGATGGAGAAGAGGGGCGTCCTGGAGGGATACGTACCGGCGGTGAATGAAGAACTGCTCGGCTATAATCATACGGCCGTCATCATGCTGCGAATCGCCCAAGGCAAGCTGCAAGCGGTCTATGACATTGTCGTCAAATACCGCGAGGTCAGGGAGATCTACGATGTGACGGGCGACTGGGACACCGTTCTAGTTTGTTTCTTCAAGACGAGGCAGGACCTAGACCGCTTTTTAAAGGTCCGGCTCTCGATCCCGCACGTCCAACGCGTGCTGACGTATATGGTCTTGAATGTTATCAAGGACGAGAAACGGGCCTTCATTTGGGCTCTCTGATTGACCGCCTCCGGTCTTTTAAGAGGGAGGCCAGACTAGACACATCGTCGGCTTCTTGGCTATTTCTCTCTTAACGGCGATTCCCCGCACGGACAGAAGGGGAGAGGCCTGTGAGGAGTGGCGGCAGGAAATCGACCAAATCATGACGAGCGTGGGGATGTCCGCGCGCGTGAGGGGAGATCGATTAATCGGCACGCCTTGAGAATCGAAGCCGTATCCTCGGGAAAAATACGCCGAATAATGGCGCAAATCTTCGGGTCTCGGGCCTCGAGTTCGGCCCTCGTGCCGGACGGGGCGCTGCGGTCCCCGGCTTTGACATCCATCCAGGGCCCAGGCCACGATTCATTCAGGTCGTACCAAGCGTTGACCGCCGTCGTGAAATACTCATCGTCGCCGTAGGCCTCAGCAGCTGGGAGGCTTCCCAACGGCTCGTCCTTCGGCGCCATGAACAGGCCCTTATGGACCGCCTCGACATAATCTGAATAGATCTCGGTCACGGTGGTCGGCTCTGCCTCGGGCAGGCCCAGGTTGTGCACCATGTGAACGAATTCATGGATAAGGAAGTTGGCAATATACTCCCTGTTTCCGGGAAAGCAAACGCCTTTCACGGATACCAGAGTGGTCGGATCGCCGGGCATCTGCCCTAGTCCCCATTGACCGTCGCTATCTGGACCGAACTCGGGAAGGTCCGAAGCTGTTTCGGTCGAGGCCATGATCGATATGCGAGGATGATGTTGCAGCATTGCGGCGTGAATGTCTGGCCGTTTGCTGAGAAGGAACAGAATCGTTGTTCTGGCTGAGAGCAGGGCGGCATCCGGCGTCTTGGCTGAGGCGACGATCAAGACACCCGCCGCGTTCGTGTACCTCGCATAGAAAGCGGGTATTCCCGGGGGAGAGGCTATGACGGCCGGACCTGTTTCGATAATCGGGAAATCAGCCAGGCGCGGTCTTCTCCCGCGGGTCGACTCGCTCTTCTGCGCGCAGCCGACCTCGAAAAAGATCATGAGGAAACAGACGGCCGTCACCAGACGGCAGCTACGGAATATGACTTGGCAAAAAAACAAAGGGCCGGTCCGCGCAGGCCAAAAACAGTTCACCGCGGGCCGGCCATACATCCGCTAGAAGCTAAACCTGAAGCCCAGACGGAACGTTCTTGGTAGAACGATGCCCCAGACGTATCCAAACTGATAGCTTGTCAGGGGGTTGACATCTGTTTGCACGCTTGTGACCGTACCGGCATTGAAGACATTGAACACATCCGCCATGATCCCCGCCTTAATGCCTTTGATCAGGAAATACTTCTCCAGTCTGACGTCCAAATTGTGCTGGCCGGGATACCGGTAGGACCCCAATCGGTTGGCCAGGACGTAAACATAGGGAGCTCCTGAGGTCGACACGGGATCGGGATCGATCGTATCAGGGAGCGCGAGATTCATATTGTAGGTGTTTCCGCTGACAAACGAATAGAAGAAGCCCAGAGTTGCTTTTATCTTCGGGATCTCATAAGAGCCCGAAACCTTGATCATATGCGTGGGATCGATGCCGAGATGGCCCACGGCATTGATTTGATAGTTCGGATCTGAGAACAGGGTCCCGGCCCCGAGGCTTGACGTTCGCCGCTCCCCGTACTCTCCCCATGTATTGTCATCAGAACCCGTGGCCCGGCCGTAATCATAGGAGACGTCCAGCTGCCACCCGTGTGAAAATCTTTTTGTGAGGCTCAATTCGAAACCACGGTACTTTCTCGTTGGCGTGAAGCTGACGATTCCCGGAAACGCTGCCCCATAATCGACACCCGCCTTGGGGTTCGTGACGAGGAAACGGTCATCGCCGGGATTCAGTCGTTCGTAGACTGTGTAGGTCTGGCCATTTGGACCCGTCCATTGGACGGGATCCCATTGGCCACTGATATTGACCCGGTCTATGAGGTTATAGTTTGCTCTGTCAATAAAGAGGACGCTCGCGGAGAAGTCCCGTGCGATCTCACGTTCGACGCTGACCACGAACTGGTTCATATACGGCATCTTGAGGTTGGGGTCCACAGTGTATTTGTTTACCCAGGGAGTCTCGTAGTTAAGATCCCAGCTTGCGCCGTTCCAGGAGTACTCGGAAAAAGTTCCCTGGGGTTGAAAATGCAGGTACATCATACCGATTAGCGCATGATAATACTTGCCATAATGGGCCTTGAGGACCGTGGAATGATTCTTGAAAAGGTCCAAGGAGAATCCTATCCGTGGTGAGAGTCCCATTTTGGGTGTGAAAACCGCTCCCATGCCTGGCAGCATCCCACGCCAGTAGTTCAGCCTGAGGCCGGGATTAATGGTCAGCGGACCTATCGTCCAGGAATCTTCGGCGAACGCTGCGGCGGACCAAGTCGTGGGCGTCGCCGAATAGCCGGTGTATTGTTGCAGGATGTAGGGTTCGGTTCCGTTATCCAGATAATACTTTCCGCCAGGAAAGCCCATCGAATTGGTCAGCGCCGATTTTTCGCCTTCGACCCCAAATTTAAAGTCATGGGATCCCTTCAGAAAGTCCTCTGCGTGATGGGTCACGGTGGCGTTGAGCTGAGTACGCTGACGCGGCAAATTGAGGTAAACGTAATAGTTACCAGATAAATAGCCTGTCACAAGATCCACATGCGGAGGGTTGTCCGATTTCAGGTTGAGATAGTCTTTTTGGTAGTACCCGCCAAGCTTGGCTTCCAGGAACGTCGAGTTGGAGAAGATATGGATATAGTTTAGATTGACAAGCGTCTGATACCTTTCTTCGACCGTCATAGCCTCGGGCGCCATCAGGGGACCCGCGCCCGCATTGTGGGTGGGCCGTGTATTCCATTCGACCAAAGCGCCCAGCTTGTCGTTCGGTCCAGGCTGCCAACTCAGTTTTCCCATTGCCCGGTCCTGCGTTCTGTATTCCGAGGGCCCGGTATAGTCCTCAATTTGCTGTTTTTTGTATTCATACTTGCCAGCGACGAAAAACCAAAGTTTGTCTTTGATAATGGGACCGCCCAAGTTGAAATGAACATCATAATCTTCATAAGAGTTTTTATAGATCAGGTCGGGAGAAGTGCTGTTCTGGCTGTGCCAGCTTGGACTCTGTAGATAAAACGTGAAGAGGCCGGAGAAGGTGTTCCCTCCTGATTTCGTGACCGTATTGACGATTGCGCCGCTATATCCGTCGTACTCCGCGGGCGCTCCTATACCGGCCACCTGCATTTCCTGGATAGAATCATAATCGAAGGAGACCTCCGCCTCGCCCGCCTCTGGGCTGTTGATTTTTACACCGTCGATCAAGAAGTTATTGGCCAAGCTTTGCGATGACCCGAACGTCGATTCGCTGGTCACCCCAGGAGCGAACTTGAGTTGGTCTCTCATCGTGCGGGCCGAAGGGACCTGCTGAAGATATGTGTTGCCCATTTCGGTTATTCCGGTCTGGGAGTCCTTGATGTCGACCGTTGGAGCTTGCCCGATGACGGCCACCCCAACGTTGAGTGTCCCAACCTGAAGAGCAAAGTCGACTCTCAGCGTTGTCCCCACCGAGATGCGAAGGTCTTTCCTCGACTGGGGAGTGAATCCTTCTAGTTTAGCCTCCACCATATATACGCCAGGCGGCAAAGCCGCGAATCTATATCTTCCCTTGGCATTCGTGACCATGCTCTGGGCGCCGGCGATAAGAGACGGAGACGATATCCTCACCTCGGCGCCAGGAAGGGCTTCGCCTTCAGGAGTCGTAACGATACCTTCCACCGTTCCCAGCGACTGCGACTGGGCAGAGGCCAAGATGCTGAAACCTAGCAATGAATAAAGTAAAAGGGCAAGGATTAGGATTGATTTCTTCATGGGATTGACCTCCTTATGATAAAAATTGGTAATGACCTTGACAAACGTGGAGCTTGACCATCGTCAGACGGGGTATGCCACGAGGTCTTGTGTTGAGGTGCAAACTCACAAGCCCTCTTCAGCATACATCTGAACAACATAATTATAAATTGTTATCAATTTGTCAAGCGAAATTTGTAAAAACTTGTCAAGTGGTTTATGTTTGGGGAAATGTCGGATCGACGAATACTAATCAGGATTATCTGGTTAGCAAGGGGCGGTGCCGGACTTGATAGTTCTATGTGGGGAAGGGCTGCGGTTTTCGCCTGAATGATAGTTTAGTGTGGATCCGGCACGAGGCCGCCCTTGCTGCTTGTCTTCTTCTCTATATCGGCCGCCCGGTCATAACAAATTTTCGATTTTTCCTTGTCGCCCATCAGTAGGTAAAGGGCCCCAAGAGCTTTGTTAACCTCGGCAGTTTCTCCAAACGTCCGGAGCTCTTCGAAACAATCTGCCGCCGCTGGATACTTCTTCATGTTGAGATAAGAGTTGCCGAGGAGTAGCACAACCGGATATGTCTGCGGTTTTGGCTGGGCGCCGAGGAGTGCGATAACCTTGGGATAGTCTTTCTTTAGGTAGTAAGCCTGTGCAATGGTCGGAAGCGCATGAGCGTTCTTATGGGCCTCCGGAAGGCGCTCGAGAGAAGACAGGGCGGCCTCGATTTCACCGACGTTCAGATACTGGCAGCCAATGTCGTAGAGGTAGGTTACTTCGGCTGACGGGGGATCCGACCATTCATAGCCTTCGGGCCTCGAGACAACGAAAGGGAGCACTGAAATGACTTCCTTCCACATCTCGCGGCCGCCGATCTTAACCCGTAGGAAATAATAGTCTGGCTTAAGGCCGGCCACGGGGTATTCAAAAAGGAAGTCCCGTCCCTTCCGCACTGTTGGGACCGTCACCTCGCCGGTACTCTCTTCGCCTTTGGTAAGCACGACCACTGGAGCCTGTTCGGAACCTGCCACCACCCCTCTGATCATATCGCCGACGTTGAACACTAGCCGGGGATCTACGAGCACTCTGCATGTCCCAGAGCTGAAAGCAATGAAACGATTCGTTTGGACATCCTCTGTCTTATATCCCACCAGGCCGGTGATTGCGTGGTCGGCTACAGTCAACCATTTTTCAAAAACGAAGTATTCTTCCGAGTACTTATTAGAAAAAATAAGGCTGACCATGAACTCGCCCGGGATGATCGGAGCGAAATCTTTGAAGACGACTTTGTTTTTATCGATACTCGCCGCCTGGGCGTCATTGAGCCGAAAATCCACGGTCCTCTCTCTCTGATAAACGGTGCGCCCTTGTTTATCGGAGACTCTAAGGTTGATGCTTAGGCCCGCCCGGCGGCGACCATCTCCCTCGTTCTCCATGTGCAGGACTTCAGGCATCAGCGCGTAGTTTAAGAAAGTAAAATCGTGGTCACGGCTGAACCCGAGCTGGACATAGCCGTCAATCTTCTTAAAAGAATAGGTCACGTCAACGGTCCCTGCCGCAGCTGAAAAACGCTGCAGATAGCTCATTCGCGCTTGTCTCTCCGGCAGCGAATAGATCTCAGAGAAGACGGAGTTTGTGGACGTCGTGAGAGACGGCCTGTATGGATCCCCCTCTCCCGGGATGACGGACAGAGCAGCACTGGCCAGTAGCGAGGATATGGATCTGATTAGGCCGTAGGCCTTGAATCTGTCCGTCCCATACGCTCGGTAAGCCGGTGACAGGAGATCCATGGGCGTCTGAATCCCCGGGTTGAACAGTCGATAGCGGCCGACATTTGATGGGCGATAAAAAATCAGGGTCGTCAACGGAGGGAGACCCGAGGAGCCGTCATCCCGATAGCTCCACAGCTCGCAGTCGACGAGATCTTCATAACCAGTGAAAGACTCCTTCTCGTTCGGCTCGCCGAGAATGATATAGATCCGGCCCTGGTCGCCCCTCTTTCCTCCCAGGCGGCTCTCCGCGTAGTTCAGTCTCTTATAGTAACGCGTTTTGAACTCGTTTTCGGGCGTCTGTGGGTTGGGATTGCGGCTCTGCCAGAAAAGGCTGATGAATCGCTGTCTGTCTTCTTCGGTCTTCAGGTTTTTGTAGACTGACTTTTCCGCATTGCTGATGATCGGATCGACTTCTTCGAGCCAATCCTTGGACGACTGGGCTCCCAGAAAGCTGGATAGTCCCAGGAGCATGAACATCGCCACGGGGGCTAAGTTCTTTTTCATCTTTCTATTGAATAATATGCGCAAAATGTCCAAGTGTCGAGTTCCCCACACCTCATAGTCTCGATCAGACGAGGGTTCTCTTTTCGTTATTGATGACATTCAAAACCAAGTGCGTGACCACACGCTCTGTGTTTTTTGGGGTCAGCTTGTTCTTTGGGAAAACGTTAATTTCCTCGCGCGCCTTGAATGTGCCCGAACAACGGCGTCTCGTTAAGAGAACGCTCGCATTGTAAGGCCTGGAGCCAGGAGAATCAAGAGCGGGAGTGTAAGGAAAACTGCGAAAACCTTCTTGAGCGACCAAAATGAATCAGGGACTGGGCTATGACATACTGCCAGTTGACGAGTTATTTTGGCGACTGTTTGTCACACTCTCTCTCCAGCTTGGCTGCTTCCCGGCCCCACGACTAGTTCATTGTTTTAGAAAAATCCACGCGCTGTCGTTGTGATAGAACCCGCCCAGCCAGTCTACGGGCATGGGGAACGGCGTACCGTCCTTCTTGATGCCCGCCCCTCCCGCATCCCCCGCGTAGATGATGGTGAAATCCTTGTCCATCTCGAGGCCGTTCTCGGCCAGGTCGATGAGCTGATCGTCAAACTCGAGGGTGGCCGCGTTGTTCGTTGCAATCACCTCGTTGAATTGGCAGCCGTACTTTCTCAGATAGGCATTCAGTCCGTGCCGCCACTTTCTTCTCACGGCCTGCATCCTGGCCACGAGGACGTAGGACGAGGAGCGAATCTCGGTCTCCGGGTTGTGAATGGCGGCGCCCGCACCCGCGGCCTGGCCGGCCGCGCTCGGGTCGTCTTGCCCACCCCCATCGAGGGCCATGGTCGTCTCGCCGCCTGCGCTTCGGGTTTCGGGGGCCGCCTCACAGCGCTCCAAGAAGAACTTCCGGAGGCCCAAGAACGCGTTGTGCCGTGACCGGAAATCACGCGGCATCTCGCTGAGGTAATCGAAGAGGCCGATGTGATCACCCCAATCGTGCCCTGTCATCTTGATATTTGCGGCGGTGACATTTTTGGTCCACTCCTCGAGGAGCTCGGTGCGTTTGAACATCGAACTCATCCCCTCAACGAACTTGTTGATCGCCACCTCGTCCTGGGCGTCTCTTCCGTTGAGCAGGACGCCGTTCATGAACGAGTGCATTCCCATGGGAATCAGAGTGAACCCCCGTTTTCTATCGAAGGCCAGGACGAGCTTCCTGCAGAAATCACAATAAAACGAAGAGAACTTCGAGCCGGTCTTAATAAGCTCCTGCCCGCAGCAGGCGCACAGGGTCACGGCCGTTGCGAAGTCGAGCCGGAGATAGCTCCTCAGCTCCTCATGGGCCTCCGGCGTCCCGCGCTTGTCCGGACACAGGCACGTTTGGCTGTAGAATGGCCCTCCGCCCCGGAGCCGGAGGAGGCCGCTGATCTCGCCGCACTCTGGGCAGACGCCCATTTCCTTAGAAAGCTCGTACTCGTGGAAAAAGAACGTGTCGTTCGCCGCTTCCGCGCCCGAGGGGATCATCCCCTGACCTAAGAGTTTCTTATCCATGGAGATCTCCTTACATATGTCGCCTTATCCGTTCGATGCCCTTTTCTCCTCGTAAAGCCTCAGGACGACAGGCCTACCAGGCCTGCGATAATGCGCGCGACAGACCCATTCCCATTCGCCGTTCTCTAGGGGAGTTCCGCGCGTCGCCACGTTGATGCAGCCTTCGGCTTGGCACCTTCCGTCCGCCGGATAACATTCCTCGGGGGGGAAAGTGAAGTCAGATGGGCTGGACGGGGCCGGCTTTTTCAATTCACGCCATGGCCCGTGCCTTTCTCCGAGGAAACCGAGCGCACCCCCGATGGATAAATAGAATCCAAAGACCATGCCGGAGCAGAGGGGATAGAGACATGGCACGGATCCCCTGATCCATGGAACCCACTCCACCAGCCGGTACGGCAGAATCATGAGCGCCACTCCCCCCGCGAAAAAGCACGCCGATTTTGTCTTGGCAGTCATGATCCGCCCTCCTTCAATGCATGTAACAGAAGTGACATGATGTACCTCCTGTGGCTTCAGGAGGGCGCTGGGGGCGTGAGATTCGGATGCGGGCAATGGACGGGCGGGCAACAAAAAACCCGCCTCCTGTGGTTCAGGAGAGCGGGTTCGTTCGCTCGGACAATTCGTTGCCGCCTCTTACAGCGACCGCATCCTCGCCCTCGGCGAGAGGCACCTTGGGTGTCCGTCCCAGGTTGCCGGGCCCTCGTTAGAGAGCCTCTCCTGATGCCGAGTTTATTATAGGCTCAAGAAGGGCGAGAAAGCAAGAGCGATTTACTCTTGTTACCTTTGTAGCTTATTGTAGCTTTTGTAACTATAACGTTCGAATTACTACCCATAGAGAATGATGGCAAGAGAGATGGCCTGGCACCTCGGTAGCATGGGGTTTCGGCGCCGGTGAGGGAATTATACAAAGTTGGGGTAGCAAGGTTATTGGGGACACCGGTATCGTTTGTATAAAAAAACTACCATCCTCCTATAGGGTAGTTCGAAAGGCTAAGAATTAAGATCCTAGTCTTCCCAACCATTTCCCCGGGGTTGCTGCTCGATTTATCGAGAAGGATCCGATCTTCGACCCGAACACCCGAAGGGGGGTGGCAGTGAAGGGTAAATAGAATGGATTCGCATGCGCACTATCCGGACTATGCCTCTATAGGCCTCCTTCCCTATATTCTTGCCTATAATCCAAGCTGGTTTCAATAAGGTGGGTCAAGAGGTCAATGACCAGTTATTTTTGACAGTATTGAGCCTCTGATATAAGGTAGGCTATGAGAAGAAGCTTATTGCTGAGATTTCTCATATAAGCTTGGGGAGTTTGCCAGTGACGAAAGAACAGGCTGATATAGCGCAAGTCCTTGGCCCCGATTATGATGGCGTTCCTTTTCCAAAGCTCTTAGAAGACTTGGCAATTTATCATTCATCCGTTACCGACTCTATTAAGAACTTGAACTCTCTAAAACAGAAGGTTGAGTCTCATAGGGAGGTCTTTAAAGATCCTAATGAATTCTTGTGCTTCCTCGATTCCTACGCGCCTCTTCTTTCAGACTTTCAGGATGATCTGGGAAGAGTTAGAAAAGAACTCTATGCTGGAGTGAAAGAGAGACATCTCGATACGATTGATCAAATTGTCGAGAGATATGGTATCGAGAGAGAGAGGGTGCGAGACTTCATTAAAGACCTATTTGCCAAAGGAATTAACGACGACACAACCATAATTCTCGAGATTGTTGATGAGATGCGCGCCGTTCTTTATGTACAGTTCATAGATGTTCGTACGTGCCTTGCCAGGCTGAATAGACGGCTAAGAACTTTTTTGCGTGCGAAACCACAAGAACTCGAGACGAGAGATAAACACAAAAGGATGCTAATACCTTTCCCAGCGAAGCCCGGAATGACGTGGGACAAGGTTACGATTTGTTTTCTTTCGTCAAATGCAGTTGAGTTGAAAGTCGGGGAAGATCGGCGGGGGAATCTATATACAGAGATCGGATTCGAAGACATGAGAACCGGGAAATATATAATGGGCTGGTTTATCCTCGCTGCTTTGGGGCTTCTTAACCGATCCTTGAAAAAGAACCATACGAGGCTTCCGCATGAACTATCATCAGGTCCACTATTGACCAAACAGATTCAATCCTTAAACGATCTGCTGGATACCATTTTCGAAATAGAAGGCCAAGGAAGGGCCATTGTGTTTGACAGGAAACAACGCTGCTATAGAGCCAATATTCATGTCGTCCTTAACGAGCCTGAGATTTTCGAGGAT
>Ga0187878_1000655_pt1 | contig 37797 bp, 36 predicted proteins | sample June2016WEW_17_1_FD_132979 | JGI IMG/M metagenome (GOLD analysis project Ga0187878, IMG submission 132979) | Peatland microbial communities from SPRUCE experiment site at the Marcell Experimental Forest, Minnesota, USA - June2016WEW_17_150 | ecosystem: Environmental > Terrestrial > Soil >... | reverse complement strand
TGTTTAAGCTAGAATAAATTAAATTTATGAATTATCCGTTCATAATAATCTTGGCATTAGATGTACTTGGTAAGTTATCAACCGAAAAGTAACAGCCTCAAGGAGTCAGCGAATCAACCGAAGGAGTACCAGAACCCTAAAGCGTTTAAGGTCTTCAAGTACGAGGCCTTGCAAAGTATAGTGCCCTTAGCCACCTTAGGAATCTGCAATGATAGTAACAGGCTCTCAGGTGAATACTCCACAACAACGTTTAGCAGTTTTCAAACTTTACTAAAGCTCACTTGCAGAACTACTGGTAATGCGCTCTTGCCATATTGTTGGAAAAGGCTAGTCAAATAAATGCTCAATCGGGCGTCACGTAATTCTCATACGCAGCCAAAGCAGCTGAGGCATTAAACTGGAAAAGCCAAGCATCCCCAATTTCCTTTGTTAGTGTGAAATAAGGAGTTGAAAGAAATTGAGTAGCATTAAAATGCCTACGGTAGGAGTATTCAAGGGAATACGTTACACCAGTTGATCCTATATAGACATATGAAACGTTATATTCTATCATAAGTGGAACTGCTCTTAAATCAGATGTGTTAGAAGTTAATAGTGTCATCAAATCGCTGTAATTTTTTAAATAACTGTAGCGGGAAATAGTTAGCCGTTGAGTTACCGCTGTCACATATTGGCCACTGTCACCTGCAGAAACCAGAATACGCTCTTGCGAAGGGACATTTTCTTTAATCCAATTCATCAATAATACGTCACTTTGATTAAGGGTTGTGTATGTATTAAATAAAATTCCAATTTTATTATATTGTTCTACTTGGTCGCTAACGATTGGAATGCTCAAAAGACCTGTGCTGAATATTAACAATGCCAATAAAGCACAAGTTAATATCCTATTTTTGTTTAGTTTCACAACGTTTGTTTTATCGCTATGAAATAATCGCTTAAACGCCAAGTAGAAAAAGTAAGTAGCAGAAAAGATAACAACTGCTGTCATGATTGTTGCAGGAATAAAAATATGTTGCCAAACTCTTTCCGGGTCTAAAATAGTCGTTAATAAGTTAATCGGCAAATAAAGAGTAATAGTTAGATAACTCATGATTAATAGCATAAAAAAGTAAATCAAAAACAAACTATGCGCGAATTCTCTTGCGGGAAAAACTGAAGCTATTCTTCGAGATACCCGGGGAATAAACAATACAATAAGTAGGATTAGTGAATAAGGCGCTAATGCAAGCAATTGACCAAACCCTGAAAAGAAAAGTGAGAGCGCTGGAATATCAAATAACCAGTTGAAACCAATACGTGCTTTCACTGTTTCAGCCAAAAGATTTGATGCTGAACCTAGCGTGTTAAATTGAACACCTACAATATTATGTGTATACACGACATAAAAATAGGGAACACTAAATAGTATTGGTATTAAGAAGGCGATTGTGATAGCTATATTTGTTCTGCTGAAAAGTGAGGGAACAGAAGCCTTCAATCTTTGAATATTCCGAAATTTGGGCAATAACTTAACAGACAAAATTAATAAAAACCATAATAATACTATCAGCAATGCATCTGGATATGTTTGGGATGCGATAAAAAAGATAAGACCTATGAGTGAAGCGTTTAAGTAAGTCATTTTCTTCTTTAGCAAAAATACAAAAATCAAGCCCATACTACTAATCGAGAGATATAACGACAATAAAAGAGGCAAGCCACCCCAAGATACAGGCACCCAAGATAAACCAATAGTAAAAAATGCAGCTATTATTAGGCCCAAAATCGAGAGAACTTTACTATCAAAAAGGCACTTTATAGTAGAATAGAAAGAAAGAGCAATCAGACAAGGTAAAATAACACTCATCATTATAACAATTTTTTGTATAGGTACACTTAGCAAGGTTACGAAAAAAGCACACAGGATATGCGTTCCCGATGGATAGTCAAGCATGGATATAGCATAAGGCTGTGCAATACGCGTTAACAAAGCGTTTGGATTATCTAATAAAATCCTTACCATCAATGTGTGATCTGCACCATCATCATTTGTTGATCCATAGAAACCTGCTATTAGCATTGATGAAAGGAATATGGTTGCGAAAAGTACAACAAACACTATAATTATGCAGGCATAATTTTGGAAATGAATTTTCTTAGGTAACTTTAATTTAAAGCTATGGCGAGTGGCTGCAAAGCCAATAATGACTATTGCAATAATCAGCAAAGTCGATATTAAAAAAGAAAAATTAAATATAGAAAAAATCAGCAAAAAAAGAAAAATAAAAATAAAGCCAAAGATAATTCTAAAATTGATTTTTTGGTAAATATCAAAAGAACCAAATGGATCAATCCTTTTACTCAAAGCACAGATTAACCTTAGAATACCAGAACCAACTAGGTATAAAATTAGGATACTGAGTATAGAAAATAGTACAGAATCCAATAGAGTTATTTCAGTCCATTCCCACCACATAGTTACCTACCATTGGTATTTAATGCTCGATTAAATAATCGTTAATTTTTTGGCAATATAATCCATACTTGTCAGTTATAGCATGCATCTTTTTCTTAACCATTGTACGTATCTTAACCAAAGAAAGCTTATGCCTCACCAGCGCACACTTCTCTCTAACATCGCTTGGCAGAGCATAACTTTTAGCAACAAGATCGACTCTTAACAGATACGCAAGTATCATAGCATCTACCTTGTCAAGCTTCACCCTTGCCGAAGCTATAGCATGGGTCTTCATCGGATTTGCCAGCGTCACCCTGAATCTTCTATCCTCTAGCGTGCCTTATATGTTTAGCCAAAATTTCCCATGGAATCTATGACTGAGACGGTGTTGAAGAAGGAGGTTGACTGAGTGAGGGTTTTGATGTCGGGCTTGGGCTTGGCTGAATACGAAGTAACTTTTACGCATCTTCACGTGACAGTAACGATAAAGTCCTCCGACCCCGCATTCATAGACAAATGGTGGAGCACATTCAAACCATTCATTGCACCCGACTCCGTACCCTACCCAGAAAAACCAAAAATAAATGCTGTTTGCGCTGTGCCCTTCTTTTGAAGGGCGTTTTGTGGCACTTCCAGGTTAATCAGTTTGCTGTTAAGTTACTTCTATTCTCTAATTCAGAGTAGATAAAAACTGTAAGTTGATATTTACTTCGTTTTTCCGTTGGAACTTTCTTTATTTGAGAGGCTTTGTACATAGTTCTCGTTCGCTTTAATTGCACCTCGTAACAAGGTGGCATTTGGATCGAGTAGCGCCAAGAAGGCAGTGTCTTTGGGTAAGCATTCTTTGCCTATACCTGTCCGTGCTTCTGGAAGATCTACGTTCCACTTAGTGTTAACTGCATCTCGCCATTCTTCAAAGTCTAAACCAATTTTTTCTGCAATCAACTTCAACTCTTCAGCAAACGCAATTTGGACGTATCTATGAGCGTTTTCGGCAATTTTTGTAGCTTCGGCAACTTCCAAAGAAGACAGCGGATACAGAGGTATCTTGAGAGCTTTATAGAAGTTTTTAGACATCTTCATGCTTTCCTTGTTCAAGGCTCCAATTACTCTTAATTGTTTTACGCCATGGTTTTCTTGGTCTTCTTCCCACCATCTATGAGGGCAAACAATAACATATTTTAAACCGTATTTTAAGGCCATTTTTCTAGCTGTTCCGACGAAAAGCGTTGACTCGAGACACACTAGAGCATTAGGATTAGTTTGGCTAATTTTGCTGCAACAACTGTCTATGGCTGACATGTCAGGAGCATTATCCTTGCAGTAGGTGTTAACCACAACCACATAAACATCTGCATATTCTACCCTGTCTGATGCCTTGAGATTACAATTTTGTGCTCTCATAATTGCGTTTTCTTTTATGTCAAATCCTATCGTCGGAAAATATTCGGATATGTAACTGGCGACTGATAAGCCTATGTTTCCTAAACCCATTACGCAAACTTTCATATTAGCGCCTTTTATCATGCCCATTCTCTCTTTCCAGAAAGGTTTACGAACTTCTTGATAATCGCCCTCAACATAAAAAAGTTTTCGTTCAACCAGTTGAGGGAAAGCCAATTTCATTTTCGATGTCTGTTTTCTGCTTTAGCCTTTGTTGCGGTTCCGAAAAAAGGAAAACAAAAGAATGCGTGCTTTGAATTTGCCTTTCGCAATAGCAAGGTATCGATTGGAAATGAAACGGGCTATGAGTAGTGTAAGAAGGTACATTATGACATTGAAACATCGAACATGCTGATCTCACGGTTCGAAGAAAATGTAGAAGTATTTATGACGTCCCGTCCTAAAAAACATTTGGAATAGCTGATTTTTCTTCGCTATTTTTCAATTCCTTGTAAATACTTCCATGTGAAATACATCTGATAATAAAATCATTTAGATAATTACGCTTTTGCGTACTTTGCCTTAAACCATTCTATTGTTTCTTTTAGACCTGAATCTAAATCGTAATGTGGTTGCCATCTCAACGTTCGTTTTGCTTTTGAAGAATCAATAACAAAAGGCAGAAGGGTCTCGCCTGGTCTGTGATCGCCCTTATTCTTTACACATAATTCCTTTTTCAAAAGGGTCGAGATTTTATCCACAATTTCTTTTAGGCTTATTGACACTCCAGCTGATATGTTAAAAACTTCGAAAACAGCTTCGGATGAAGCACCAGCTAACATGAACGCCATGGCTGCATCTTTGACATAGCAAAAATCTCTATAGGCATTCAAGGATCCGAGCTCCAGAATCCTATTTGATAAACTCTGCGAAATAACATTGGGTATAAATTGTGTCCTTTGCTGTCTAGGTCCATATAGCGTTGAAGTTCTTAAAATTGTGATCGGCAAGTTGTAGGTTTTAATGTATGCTTGACAGATAAGATCAGCAGCTGCTTTCGAAGTTGAATAAGGATTTGATGAAGTTATGGGAGAGTCTTCGGTCACTTTTTCCTGATGGGATATACAATAGACGCTGGTCGAACTTGAAAAAATAATATAAGGATTCTTCTTTTGTTTTCTTGCAGACTCAAGCAATTGCAGAGTCCCCATAATATTCGTATTTAATGTTTCAAAGGGGTTTTTTATCGAATTATCGACGCTGACTAACGATGCTAAGTGAAAGATTATGTCTACATCTTTGATAGCCTTGGTAACAACAGAACTTTCCGTCACATCGCCTTGAAAGACAGTAATGTTTTTTTCAGGTCTTATGAGTGGACTTCGTGTTAGTAGCCGAATTTTGGGCGACAAGCTCAATAGAAAATCTACTATATGCGAACCTAGTAAACCAGAGGAACCGGTAATCAAAATGTTCTTGCCATTATAAAAGCTCATTTTTTCAATTTGATCGACCAAATTTGCTCAGTTCCATTCACTATTGCAAAGTCGCGACAAATCATATGCATAATTAGTCCTGCATGTATTTGCTTCATTTTTTTGTATCAATGCACATTTCCGCAGCCAAATCCTTCTTCTCAATTTAGTAAGTCCATTCAGTATTTTCATTAAGTCACTTCATTTTTGAGAATTTTCTTAAAACAGCTAACGATGTACTCGACGTTTTCATCTGTCAAATATTGATGACAACCTACATAAAAGCCATTTTGACCAACGAAATCCGCGATAGGTAACTTGTTCTTATAGAGGCTTCTTAAGTATGAATAGGCTGGCTGCTGAGTTGGAATACAACCGAATAATGGTCTAGTTTCAACACCTATTTTTTCCAGTTGCATTCTTAGTTTTCTTCGCGATATTCTTTCGGGGTTTTTGTTCACTATTGGATAAGCCATGTAGCTAACATTGCTATCGTACTTTGGCAGTTGCAGCAAATCTGAAAATTGCGCTAACCCTTCATTTAGCTGTTTGACAATCTCGCTCCGTTTTCTCTTTATCCAATCTGCTCTTTTTAATTGAACTAAAGCCAATGCTGCTTGAAATTCCATTGTTTTAAAGTTATAGCCGATTAATTCATGAGTGAATCTTGGGTCGAAATCGTCGTCTCCGCCATAAGATAATAGTTTGGGGCACTTTCCTTCAGACCTCTTGCAGGTTAGGCAATCACATGCACGTCCATTGGCCTTAATCTTTTTGCTCAATCTAATTATGTGAGGGTCATTTGTAGTAATAGCACCTAGTTCGCCAACTTGAATATTATGCGCAATATAAAAGGAAAAGCCAGCAAGCAAAGACAATGAGCCGGTTTTTCTCCCGTTATATATCGTTCCATGCGCTTGCGCGGAATCTTCAAAAACAAGCAAACCATAATTTTGAGCTATTTTGTTTATTCCGTCCATATCACATGCGTAACCCATCAAATGAACTGGAAGAATCATAGAATAGTCGCTAGTATTGGGCACTTCTTCCAGATGAGCTTTAATATTATTCGGAGTAACACAAAAAGTTTCTGGGTCAATATCGACGTATACTGGCTCTTCGCCAGTTAAAACTACTGCATTGCTGGTAGCCACGTATGTTATAGGAGTTGTTATAATTTTCTTCCTCAGACCGATATTAAATTTTTGTTTTGAAGCCTCCAAACCTGTTATTAGAGCCGAAGTTCCAGAATTAACAGCAACGGCATATTTGGTCCCAACATACTTTGCAAAAGCCTTTTCGAAGCCTTTGACTTTTTCGCCCTCCGAAATTTGTCCGCTCGCAAGCACCTCGTTAACAGCTTGTTTCTCTTCTTCGGTAACTCTAAACTCGCCCACTTTAATCATAATTAGACCCCCCCATTATTCGTGGTAGAAATCCAAGAAACCCGCAAATTGTGTTAACAGTCTTTTGAGACGAGCCAAATTCACGATTGTCACCAGAGTAATAAATGTTCATCAAAACTCAAACACTGCCTAGTCGATTGCCCACCATTTGTCAGGAAACTTCTTTGCCAAAATTTTGTCTCCTTCTCCTATTGGTTTCAATCCGACTTTACGCATATCAGCATCAACCATAATTTTTGTTAAATCTTTGAAATGAACTTTTGTTTCCAAGCCTAATCTTTTCTTGAGTTTACTCGAATCGGCATAGAGATTTTCTGTTTCAGTTGGTCGGAAATACGTGGAATCGATTCTCACATATTTCTCCCAATTCAGACCTACATACGCAAATGCCTGCTCAACAAACTCTCTAACAGTGTGCGGTTCTCCCGTGCCCATTACGAAATCGTCAGGTTCTTTTTGCTGGAGAATACGCCACATCACTTCAATATACTCTGGAGCGAATCCCCAATCGCGTTTGGGTTCAAGATTACCTAGGTATAAGAACTGCTGTTTATTAGCTAAAATATTAGCTACGGCCATAGTGATCTTTCGCGTAACAAATATTTCGCCTCTGCGAGGAGATTCGTGATTAAACAAAATCCCATTGCATGCAAACAATCCATAACCTTGCCGATAATTTTTCGTCATCCAATAAGCATACACTTTAGCAACCGCATAAGGACTTGCTGGACTAAATGGCGTCTCTTCATTTTGAGGTGCTGGAGATCTTCCGAACATTTCGCTACTTGAAGCCTGATAGAATTTTACTTCGTTCCCGTACCGTCTAATTGATTCTAAGATCCTAGCTGTTCCGAGGGCAGTAACATTTCCAGTGTATTCAGGCATGCTAAAACTTACTTTCACGTGGCTTTGAGCACCCAAATGATACACTTCATCAGGTTGTATGTTATATATAATATTGGATACTTGTTCTGAATCCGAGAGATCGCCATAGTGACGGAAAAGCCGTGCGTTGGATTCATGAGGGTCTAAAAGTATATGGTCGATTCTACAAGTGTTAAAAGTGCTAGCCCGCCGGACAATTCCATGCACCTCGTAATTCTTTGACAGCAAAAATTCTGCGAGATATGAACCATCTTGACCAGTTATTCCTGTTATTAGAGCTTTCTTTGTCTTATCGGTCTTCGCAATCATGGCTTGTCAACTCAGGAATCGATTTATTAAGATAATGAGCACCTCCTTATGAATTGTTCGCAAGTGTTATATCAAATGAACGGTCTACCTGTCTAATGATTCTTCGTATATTCTTCTAAATGCGAAATTTCTTTTCTGAATGGAAAATTTCCCGTCTCTTATTTCGCGTCGTCCTTCTTGTCCAAGTTTCGCCCTTACTGATCTATTCTCTATTAAATAGGAAAGCTTGTCGACTAGTTCACTGACCATTTTTCCGGTATCAGTACTTCGTAATACCGAGACGAATTCGTTCCAATTGTTCCACTTGGTCAAAAAACCCTCACCATATAGTGAAATGGGCGGTTTTACTAGTAACCCATTCTTATTGTCTATCACATATTCCGAGTTGGCAAATTCATCTGTAGTCACTATAGGTAGACCATGCGACATGGCCTCAAGGTACGTGGCACATCCATCCGTAAAAAGTGGGTCAACATATATGTCTGCTTGAGAGTAAAGACTCATTAGACTGCCGTAAGGAAGACCGTTTGAATGCAGCGTTAAGTTCTTAATCGAACAGTATTTTTGACTTAGACTGTCTGAAAGGGGAGAAACCATAGTCAACTCAACGTCATATTTCCTGTTCAAAACTTCCATTGCCAACAACATTTCTCTTCCTCCTTTACCGTAGAAGTGTCTGCCAATGAACAAAAGCGTGACTTTCTCTGTATCTTTCTTAGTACATTCATTGACCAGATGATACGCGGGATAAACCACTTCGGTTTTTTTTATGAGGTCGGAATCGCCTAAGTATTTAATTAAACTGTTCTTTGCAGCAGTATTGTGCGTTATGACCTTTTTACAAAACCTAGATGCGAGATACTTTTTAGCAATCTGTTTGTGGATGGTCGATTTCAGATTTGAATAGTTTCTCCATTCAAAGAAACTAATTGGATGCTCTGTCCAAACTACCCAAGGCTTTTTGTTAAGTAACAACTTTGAATTTGCGTGTATTAAATCGTAACTTTTGTTTTCCTGTTTGTAATCCACATTCATTTTTCGCCTGAACAACTCGTATCTCTTCTTTAAAAAACCCGGAATGCTTGTTGGAAATAGAAAATTTGTAAAACTACTTTCGTAAACGTAATTTGCAGGAGGGTAATCCACTAACTCTTTTACTACCGTATGCGGAATTTTCGGAACATCTATGAGTATTTTCATTTTGTTTTATCAGAAAGCTAAGAAACTAATATAAATGTTCTTAAATCAATTTGCTACACTAGGAATGAATGCGCGAATGCGAATTGCCATCTTGTTTGACCGTTTAGATGTTCTTGGAGGAGCTGAGAGGCTCGCCATGGAAGAAGCAAGGTACTTTGCCCAAAGAAAGCATTGTACAACCCTCTTAACATACTCTGCCAAAATGGTTCTTAAAGAAAAAGGAGAGATCAACGTAATCGAAATGGGCTTTAGCAACTCGCTCATTCAAAGGTTCTATGTTCTCCTGAAAGCGTTATTGCACCTTAAACCTGACCTGATAATTGCGCACCCTGGTTCTATGTCTTTTTTGGTTTTTTCAGTTACTAGAATTGTCAGAGTACCGTATGTCCTTCATATTCATGGAACTACTTTTTGGTTTCCAGATGACACTATTAAGTATTCTTTCTTACATAAGTCCGTTTTTGAGGTAATACGATCATCGCTACAAGGACACAAAAGTTTTGTTTCAGCAGAATGTCATAGAAGAACAATACGTCAAAAAATCACAGAAGAGATTGCTGCTATTATTGACTATCTTAACGTGCGCAATGCGGTTGAAGTATTCACTCTCTCAAAAAGAGTTCGATGGGAAATTCAGTTGTTATACCGTCGGGATGCTACGGTGGCGGTAGCTGGAGTTGATGCTTCGTTGCTGGAAAACACAGGGAAGATTGATGTGAAGCGCAAACTGGGAATAGCAGATAAGAAGATGATATTAAGTGTAAGTAGGTTAGAACCTCGAAAAAGGTTTGATTTGCTATTGAAATCTTTTGGAGAAATTCAAAAAAAAGACGAAAATGCTGTATTAGTAATTGTCGGAACTGGGGAGGATGAACAAAGCCTCAAGACTCTCGCTGAGAGTCTTGAACTCGGAGACAAAGTTATTTTCACCGGATTTGTTCCAGAAGATTTGCTAATTGAATATTACGCGTCATGTGACTTGTTTGTTTTCCCTGGATGGTGCGCCTTTGGACTAGTGGCAATTGAAGCAAGACTGTTCGGAAAAAGGGTGGTGATAACTCCCGACGCAGTCGTATGCGAGGTACTAGTTCAAGACAAAGGAACCGTATTCTCAAATCCGGATCAGGAATCCTTATCTGAAACAATCTTAAGGTTATTAAAAATGTGTGAAAACAGCGAGCCTTTCCCTGAAAGTCTTATGAAGAAACTAACATGGAATGCATACTTTGGAGCAATCTATAGCAAAATATTTCTTTCGATAAGCAAGTAGATAGCTCATTTTACTTAAACAATAAGCTATTTCAAACAGTAGTATGTATTCAAGAGAAAATTTCGCTGAGGAAGAAGCTCCCTAAACTTCACGGCGATGCTTACGAAAAGAAAATCTTATACTAGGTTTGAAATTTAAAAGGATAGAGACTAAGAAAACTAAGAGACCTATAAGCAGTAAGATAAAGATGTTTTGCGTGCTCATAAGCAAGGGGACGGATCCTGCGGGTAGTTCAATGTCAAATATTGTTGGATAGCCATAATCGATGGATCCGTTAAAACTGAAGTAGTTACCAAACATGATTCCTCCACCTCCTTCATCAGTCATAAGAATATTGTAGCTTGTTTCACCGTATATTTTTAAAGGTCTCCACTCAGTTTTCACTATATTGGAATAGGGATAGTCAAAATAGGGGCTTTCGAATCGAACCGCTCCTTCAACAGAAACTTCAGGCATTTTTGCTATTACCGTCATAGGCAAGTCCGAACGGATTGAACCTGCTGTTATATTATAATTTATATTATAATCGTTTGCCGTCTCATTATTAGAAACATAAGTGTACGTTGCATTCTGATTTCCCGTTGAGAAATACATTGTAACTTCTGTACTGTTTGGGATTAGGATCTCCGCGTACTCATCATGAAGAGAACGCATTGTTACATTACCATTCACTGAAAGCGTAAAGGAGACAGGTGAGTTAAACGCGAGAGAATTTTCACTTCCAGAAAGGCTATTTCCATTTGCTAGCCTCAAAGAATAGGCAAGTGCTCCCCCAGACCCTTGGACTAGCATTGAACCCGAAACTATTTTGACATTCCCTTCAAGCGTCTGGTTACCCATTATCACCAATGAAATCGGTTCCGTAGAATTCGACTTAGTGTATGTTGGAAGTGATGGATCTAATGATTTGAGAAAAATAGTTCTGAAAATGCTTGATGATGGGATTGCTTCAGCAGTGAACGCCAAGTCCACGTATGTTAAGGAACCATTGCCGATTTTCTTTGAGTATGCAAAAGGAGACACCATTGTATTATTAAGCGTGTACCATGAAGCTACTTGAACATCCTTGTCAGAGCTTTCTGTGCTTACCATGTTAATCGAAGTGTTAATCGGCATTATGTCACCCTCGAATGATATGCCATTGGCAGAAACATTTTTTGTGAGTGGCCTAATATTCATCAGGCTTGAAAAGCCCTCCTCAGTTGAACTATTTGAACTGAGAACGATCAGATGCCCGCTATTTTGAATCCAATTCAAATATTTTTGACCTTCCAAGCTCTGTGGGTCCAGGTCTTTAAGTAGGATGGCCACTTTATTGTCTTGAAGAGCTGCGTTATCCCAATCGTCATAGATCCTGTAGGAAAGCCCCAAATTATCCAACGTTATGAGTTGCGGCAAATTTCCAGTTAAATCATCGCCTGTGATCACCGGTACTGAGAGGTTACCGTTAGAAAGCTTCAGGATCGGGGGGACTTCAAAGATTATGTCTTCAGAGTTGTTGTAGATAACTGGTAAACTACCACTATCTATAAGTGACTTCATGTAACCATCCGCAGATGACTGGATATTAATGTAGTCCTGCCTTGTCAAGAAAATGTAGTCGGCGTCTTCGAGCCAAAGTTTGGGAATGCTAGGGGAGACCGAGAGCCACGGTAACCAGTATCGGCTACCAGTAATTGCTCCGGTTAGTCCTAGTTTAGTGTTTGTTTCTGCGTTATAAGCCCAAACAATCGTAGAAGAATTTACTCGCCCTTTAAGAAAATTCATTGCTTCTATTTCTTTGGAGGACAAGGAATAGGTCCCCAAACCTTCTTGGCTCCAGAAGGTTGCAGAGAGAATCGTAGTGCTTGAGCCTAGAAGAATTAAGAAAACTAGGCCAGCCGCAAAAACTCTTTTTGTAAGATAGTTTTTTTCCTTAATGTAAAGGAATGCTTTGTAAAAAGCGTAACCTGAAATTATGGGAAAAATGATCCAGCCAAAAGTATACACTATTCTGCCTTCTCGATATACAGCATAGCCCAAGATATTTAGACATGTTATTGTTTTTCCGGCGAGGAACGCCATGAAGAAGGAAATAACCAGAAACGCGACAACTTTTACCTCATCTTTACTGATAAACTCTTTCGATGACAAGCACTTGGCACAAAATAAAACACTAAGGAGCATTGGAATACCAAACACAATAGGCATAAAGTACGTTGGAGACGCTCCGAAATAGCCGATTATTTCGGGTATATACCTATTATTATCTAGATAAATAGCTTTCCAAATTAATACAAGAATAGCATATGCAAGTAACGAAGCTAGAACGAAAATTAGTCTAACAGATGATTTTGAAAAGAACTTGGTGCATTTCTCTATGAAGAAATTTGAATACCTCTTCAGGAGCTTTGAATTCATAAACAACAACGAAGAAATTAGCATCAAGGTGGGTATGAGTGCTGCATACAATGCGTAGGTTTGCAGAGTAAAATTCATTCCTAAATAGATTGCTTCTCCAAGCCACACTCCCAGAGTTATGGAAGCTAAATCTTTTACTCTGGAGAAACCAAGCAAGAGAGCAGCTAAAACAAAGATGGCTATATACGCTGTTTCTGCAATATGTAATAAAAACAGGCTCGCAACCAACAATGATTCCAGTACAAGTAAGAAGCGAGGCTTCTCCCTTTGAATTAGCAAAGCCAATAAAGCTAGAATCGAGATCAAAGTTAGCGTTCCAGGGGCATAAGCAGAGGGAACAGCCATATGATATAAGGAATTAGCCGTCGATGTTTTTCCTGTTGAAATTGCATAAAATGAGCTAAGTAACTGCCCAGTACTCGTCGATACCTCGCCAAGAATAGCTTGAATTAGAAAGGTAAAACTGCCGAAGACGGTGAAGACAAATGCTGACAAGATTGCAACGCTCTTCTTATGGGTGAGAGCTAACGCAAGAGAATAAAACGCCAAGAGAGTAAACACGTTAAACAAACCTAACAAGGCAGAAACATTGAGCAATGGAAGGCCTGAAAGCTGATTGACAGAGAGCAGGTGAAATGGAAAGAATGGTGGATAGTCGACAGATCCAAACCGGCTTATACCACCTTTTTGCGCAAGAGCTGCCATTGATACATCAGTCCACATGTCCCCGTCTGGAACTGTGAACCCGCTCAGGAGGAAAACTGAAATCGATGTCGAGATTTGGAAGAAGCACAGCGTAATTAGCAAAATGTCCTTAACGTCTATTTTGACACTTAAAGCATGAAACCACTGAAGAGGCAAACCTTTAACACTATTTCTTATAGTCTTTCCTATGTGTACTGCCATTATTATTAGGTTCACAATTAGTAAACTAATCATGACCGATTGATTGAGAACTATAGCCACATACGTAGTTACAATGCTGATAAAGATACTTAGGAGAAATGAAAGGATCAAAACCGAAATACGATTCAGTTGAGCTTTGAACCAAGATATAATGGTGAAGCCGGGAAGGAAAACAGCCAGCAGCAGTCCTGCGATGATTCTTAGCCAACTCATGAAGCCTATAGATGCTAAGTCAAGGAAAACCGTATTGTCTGCACTCGGAATTAACACTATTGATAAGAAAGAAAATGCGAAGACTATGCATAGAAGTATGTCAAACGACAATGAATTGAACGTTAAAGAAAATGTCTTTTCTTTATTATAAATAAAAACAGAGCACATCAGACATAAAACTAACATAAATAAAGCGATCGAAAAATATTTTGTGGGAATGTCCAAATAGGTATACATGAACCATATTAAAGGTATACCAACCAGAATGGCTTCCAAGATTACTGTAAACTTCACGCAATCACATGGTGTTTCTTGCTATCTCTTCATAGATAGGGATACTGATATTCTTAGCTATGTAGTCCCACGAGTACTTTCGTAATACGTCAATTATCGGCAACAAAGCTTTTCTCTTGCACGCCAAGTCAAGCGCCTCTGCAATTTTTTCTATTTGAAGCTTTGATGCAACACATAATTCAGCGATCTCTGCAGGCAGCATACTTAACGACGACACTGATATTATCACAGGCGTGCCAACAGCCAAGCTTTCATATACCTTAAGTGGGTTTCCATACTGGGGTTGCCCTGGTTTTAAATCTTTTCGATAAAGCCCCAAAGTCACGTCACACAGGCTCATCGCGTGGTACACTTTTTCTTGGCTTAATAACCCCAGATACTTGCACTTGTCAGGCAGTTCCCTACATAAACGTTTTACATCCTCTTCCAACGGGCCACGACCAGCTATCAAGAAAAGATACTGGTCATCAACATATCGAACTAAGTTCAAGATAATATCTACACCTTTGTCTTTTGTTAAAGCACCAAAATATCCAATCACTTTTCTTTTTTCCGTTACCCATGTATTAATAAGCTCTGCTTGATGAGTATCGGTCTTAGGTAGCACAGAGGCGTCAAACCCATTTGGCACGATTATAATCTTGCTTCTTTCCTTTTTCCTCAAAGGTATGTATTGAGATATTATATTGTTGATGATAAAAAATCTATCGCAGTTTTTCAGGACATACCTCAATCTTGGATAATCCACCAGTTTATACTTTAAGCCGAAAGGATATTCGTGATATTCACCTACTACGGGCAAACCAGCTTGATTTCCAGCTAATACTCCCCAACCGTTCCAGAAAACGCCGCATCCTAATCTTTCTTGGACTATGTTAATATCGCGGCTACGAATAAGTTTATAGAGAGATTTCCAAACAATAAGAGGATTTTGATGTATTGCAAATAAATCTATATTGTTTGAAACTCGTCTGCTTTCCTTCAACAGGATAGATGCTATCGTTACATGTGAAACGCCATTTCGGACCAAAGCCTTAGCTAAAGCTAGAGTTCTGTAACCTCCAGGATATTTGCCTTCTAATTCAAAACTAGGATAATACCAAAGCAGCCTAATTTTGTCAATCATTCATCCACGAAATCCCACAAGACAGATTTTTTCAATCAAACAAGAACAACCTCATTTTTTCTGGTCACTTGTGCGATAGCTTTAATTTCAAGTAATAGAGTTCATTTGGGTAAGGCAGCATGAAGGACTCGATGTCATCGTCCGAAATTTTTCGTATTCTATCAATTTTATAATGGTCGACCAACGTGCCTCTAAGATTAATGAAATTCCAAATTAGAGCTCTCGCCAACCCCCAAACGACTGGTTTCCGAATCTGTATCGATCTGAACAAACTAGTAAAAATTGAAGTTATGAAGTAGATCGGAAAACGCTTCATAAGTCTCTTAAAAGAGTAGTTTTTGAACATTGCGAGGAAATTATCGTGGAAATGCATATACTCCTGGTCCCTTTGCTTTTTATACACGATTCTTGTAGCATGGCCGTAAAAATGGTGACAAATAGACTTTTGGTTTGACAAGATCCTGAATCCTAGGAGACGTACTTCCCAGCTAAGGTCTAAATCACCCAACAAATCTCTCTCGTCAAACAGACGACCAAATTTGTCAATAATATCTCTTCTAATGGCAAGACAAGCTCCTGAGGAATAAAAGAATCCTTCTACCAAACCCTCACTCGTTTTGGTCATCTCTTTTTTCTCTTTGCTTCTTCTCAAAATGCCAAATGGAACGCCCAAGCATAAGCTTGTATTACCATCAGTCTCATAAACAATTTCAGCACTTTCACATATACCTACTGTTGGATTTTTCTCCATAACCTCTAATAGCTCTTCTAACCAATGAAATTCGACATATGTATCATTATTTAATAAGACAAGATATTTTCCTCTTGAATATTTTAATCCAATATTATTTCCTTTGATAAAACCAGAGTTCGTACTGTTTATAATAATTCTTATGCGGAGTGAGGCATATTTTTCTTTATTTTGATTCAAAATTTTCAGACTGTTGTCTGTTGAACTATTGTCAACAAAAATGACCTCATACATCGAGCTACTTAGTGACTGGCTACACAGTGATTCGAATAGTCGTTTAAGATAAGATTCACCGTTATAATTTACTATGATAACGGAAGCTAATAACGGGCTATCTTCGACATTTTCGGTGAACAACTTGATCGGCTCATCTATTGATTATCTAGAACTTTAGCTAAGAGATTGCTGTCGATATTTTGATGTACTGGCAGAGTTATTAGGTGCTGGGCTAGAAATCTAGAATTTTGGAAATTTGTCGCTTCGCGTATATCGATGGGAAGATCAGGCCAAGTAGATGTTGGTATTTTGAGTCTCGCAAGTGTATCCCTAACCTTGTTCGGATTTTTTGCTAATGCAGGAAAGACCCAGGGGACGACGCCGGAGTCCAGCTTTTCAAAAATAGGTTCAAGACCACCCACTTCAAGTTTTCTGATATACAGCAGGAAGTTTTTTCGCCTCCTGTTGGCAATTTTATCAAAGTCTGAGTTATTGATTATCTTTAAGGAAAGAGGCGAAATAAACCCATTGAATTCGCTATTTTGATTTGAGCTCATGAGATTTGACATTCTCTTTCCTATATCAAGACTTCTGTTAGTGATGTCATAGTTAGAAATGAGTAGGAAAAGAAATCTTCGATACGTTTCAATGATTTTAGTGTTAGACGTTTTTGAACAGATGCTTGCATGGTCAATCTTGTTCATCAAATGCTCTTTTACATATAAAACTGCTCCATTTGGAACGGGAAAAGTTTTGCGAAAGCTTGAGATACCTATATCTCCGCGACTCCCTAGAAGCTCACAATTATTTTCGCTTAGAAAGCTATGCGCATTATCTTCTACAATGAGCAGATTTCGCTTATCAGCGATTTCTTTCAGTTCTTTCATCTTTGACGGAAAACCGAAATAATTGACAAACAATATTGCCTTAGTCGTCTCATCTATCTTCCTCTCTAAGTCGTCAATATTGGGCTCCAAATTTAATAAGGTATCATAAAAAACTATTCTTAACCCCAATTCACGGAGAGGAGGGAGAATCGCATTACAAATATAAGAGGGCACCAATACTGAACAATCTTGAGAGCCAAAACCTATAGCTCGCAATCCTTCGTGGAGCGCATCTCGAGCAAAACCAAAGAAAAAATATGATGATACATTTTTCTCCTCCAAAAAAGAAGTAACAGTTTTCTTGTTATAGCGCAAAAGCAAAGGAAGATTTAAGGCTGGGTCAAACTTCAATTCATTCATAGAAAAACATCTTTCAGCGACGCCCATAAAAGCCTATTGCCAAATTCGAGTTACCTTTCCCAGTAATGCAAACAGGAAGATTGAGCAAAATATTTAGCCCCCCACAACAAGCCTAAGCCTAATACTTTTTTGAAAAAATCAGCTTTGAACTTTTCCATAGTCGACCAACTCGTTCAATCGAAACAAAGATAACATTTTGTTGTTTAAGAAAAAGTAGGAACTCTTGTAACCGTTTTATCCTCATTCGACCCGTGATCGTACCAGCAATTTCACTCCTCAAGGTAACGAACTCCCACGGGTGAGATGTTATGTGAATGACAGCTGGTTTTCCAACACATTCAGCTGCAGTAACCAATTGGTCGAAAGCTCTTTTCGCTTCTTCAATATTCTCCACGTAAAGGTCTCTGAAAGTCCTATAAGGTTCTTGTTTAAGAAATTGCTGAAGCGAAGGCACCGGTCTCCCAGACATAGGAATTTCAAGAATTTTAGAATTCCCCTGTTTCCAAAATCTTCGCGGGTCTGGGTAGTAGGGAAATATTCGACCAAAGACTCCGTTCGGTATCGATGAATCAAAAAGGAACCCCGCTTTAGACAATATCCCAAAAACCTGTCCGTCAATACGAGCAAAAGGAGCCCGAAAAGAACATATTTTTTTGCCTGTTTCCTTCTCAATCATTCGTTTGGAAACGTGGATCAGTCGCTCCATTTCAACAATGTTAACGGGACGCGCGAATCTTCCCCAGACATATTTGTCTCCGGCATAGTTTTCATTGTGTGAATACGAATGAGAACCAACCTCATGCTTCTGATCAAGTATGAGATCATAAAGCTTAGGGAAAAATTGGCCAGTCATTGCCTCTACAAAAAAAGTGCCTTCTGCGTCGAACTTACGTAGTATATCTAGCAAGATGGGCAAACCCTTGTTAATGCCTACAGACAAACGTGAGGGATCACCTTGGCATGGGATGTCGAGTTCCACATCTGAGGATAGCACTACGTATACAGGAATATTTGGAGGCGTGCTATGTACACGCCTGAAAGCCCAGCGTCTGGATAGCAACTCGGCATACCATGACGGCGATAAATAAGAAAAATAATATGGATTCCTTTGTAGCAAGACTGTCTTCAGATTTGACAGATGATTCTGCATTTTATAGTCCGCTATGCTGCATATTTTGCAGCGAATTAATTTTCAGAATATGTTTCTGTGATCTGAGCGGCTTATACGCAAACAATTCTTTCTCATGCCTTACCATAAAGCATTTCGACCAACAGATCGTCCGATGTCCGACCGGTTTTATGGCATTTTGCAACTATATCAGAGCTCAAAAGAGACAATCCATATCGCCTTATTCTTCTCAGTTTTCCACCGCATGACAAATGATCAACTTCGAAACCATTACTCTCCAAAAGACGACAAAGCGAGGACTTTGTAAAGATATGGTAAATAGTGGTGTAATACCCTGCTACAGGGATTTTTCCAAATAAAAGTTGGGTTCTATAAGGTAGCCAAGCGAAATTGGGTGTCTCAACAATTAACTCTCCTCCGATTTTTAGAACTCTCCCGATCTCTTTAAACAGTTTAGATGGATTTACTACATATTGAATAACACTTACGCAAACTACCGAGTCAAAGCAAGCGTCGAAAAAGGGTAGACCTCGTTCTGCATCGCATTCCATAAAATTTATTGTTCTGCTTGTTGCGCGCGCATGTAAGTCAACACCGTAAGTTTCTTTGAATTTGGATTTCGCCAAGCGTGCGAGATTGCCATATCCACAGCCTACGTCTAGAAACCTGTTCCCAGGCGACAGAAGATCGTAAACAACTAGTTCTGTTATACCCGCGCTCGAACGGGAAGGTACATATCTTTCTATCTTCTGCGTACTTGATTTGACCTCTTCAAACACGTTGGTTTATGCATCCTTCAAACTATCTTTTAACAGAAGTCAACATGTTTATTTTATATTAATCTTTTTTGGAACCTAGTCAGCATTGCGTCTGGAAGTTTTTTTCTCACATTTAAGAGCTTACCCATCGTCATCATATTCCTGTAAATTGACAAATCTATTTTTGAATAGGGTACGTAATATTCACACAATGGAACCATTCTGCCTCCAAAACGACTCTTGAAAAAATGGTGACCAGCGGAAGGATTTAATGGAGTCGGACCAAAGTCTAGATATTTAAATCCTCTACTAATGAGCTGTTCGATAAGCTTCCAATATAAGAATTCATTAGGGTTAAGCCATAAACATGTTGGTAACGACGAATTTTTCCACACATATGCTTTATTTTTGAAAAGAAAGGCCAAGATAACAGCGATCATTTTTCCATTAAATTTAGCTGTTAGAACCGTAAAGTCCTTTTTGAATAGGAGTTCCTCCCATATAACTTTCAATTGTGTAATATCTTCTGGAAAGCCCTTGTTTCTCCGCATTGTAGATAAGTATAAATCATAAAAGTCATTCACATTGGGAAGCTCTTCCGTTACCTCTAAACCCATCTTAATCGCTTTCCTAATTGAAGTCCGAGTCTTCTTATGAATTTTGCCTACAAACATGCGCTCAGCATTCTCATCAAGTTCAAGAATTAACGAACCATACTCCCTCTCGACCGTGAAGCGATTAGGCATAAATCGGTTTAACTCAGATGACATTGGGAGATAAAGTTTCCAAAAGGAAACCTTGTATTCATTAGCCATGCTAGCCGCCTTAGAAAACAAAATGGAAAGAGCTTCTTTAATCTGAGAAGGGGAAACCTTAGCCAACAAAGGGTTAGCATAATCAGAAGAAGGCAAAGTGAAAACCCTCAGAAAAGGGAACACATTAGTAATGTATAACGGGCAAACTCCAACGATTTTGTTTTTATCTTCCATAATCATGTAGGATGAAATGCCCAAGTTTGACTTATCCAAGACTCTCTTCCACCGCATTGTATGAAAGATAGAACCGTCCTTATGATCACTGACAAACGAGTCCCAATCATTTCTCCGATCACTGGAAAAAATTTTAATATCCAAAACAATGCTCGCCTCGCTTATCGGTGGAGAGATTTAGTACTTTGAAGGCAACTCGAATATATGTTTTCCATTTGATTAGCCACTTTGGACCATGTGAACCGCTCATGAACTAACAGTCTTCCCTGCTCGCCAAACTTAGCCCTCTTTTTTTCGTCGTTCAACATCATCACAAATGCGGCCTTTAGCCTATCCTTATCAAACGGGACAGCATAACCTACTTGGCCATCGATCATGTTAGCAATACCACACCGGTCGGTTACTATAACAGGGGTCCCACACGCACATGCTTCCAGTACAGACACAGGGAAAGTCTCGTAGATTGATGGCAGAACATAAACGTCCGCATCTGCAAACGCCTCCAACTTATCGCTTCCGTAAAGCGGACCGGTAAAAAGAACTTTATCTTCTATTCCTAGTTTATGTACTATTCTTTTCATGCAATCAAGATAACCGAAATCAGGACCAGCGATCACAAGTATTACGTCATCTTTCTCATGTAAAAGCTCCGCAAACGCTTCCGCTAGAAGATCAAGCCCTTTTATTTTATGAATCCTTGCTAGGAACAGAATGATTTTGTCTTTTGGCTGCAAATTGTGCTTTGCTCTAAAAGAGCCTTTTAACGGCGGTTCTTGGAAATCAGACAAATCTATGGCGTTTGGCACAACCACAATTTTCTCTTTTTTGATACCCATGCTTTGGTACTGTTGAGCTTCGACTAATGTACTGGCAACTATCTTAGTAGCGCCTTCCAAAAGTCGACGACCCCATAGCATGTCAAATAGCATTTTTTGACGTTGGTTTGCCATTAAAAGCGGTAGAGAACCATGAGCTTGAATTACATAAGGAATACCTTTCTTCCTTGCGTAATAGCCTACTATTATATTCTGAAAGGTACGATATTCGTGTAAATGAATAACATCAAACATGCATATGTTCTTCCGAACTATTGAAATCATAGCTGGAGAGATGTACAAATGTGCGTGAAACGTCGAAGCTATAATTTTTAGGCTTTTAAATTCGTAAATTTTAATACCATCCATGTAAACAACATCATCTCCAATTTTTGACCTAGCATGACGGGATATTCTTTGACCTGCAAACGCATCTGTTGTATAAATTGACACATCATGACCTCTCACTACGAGGTCTCTTGAAAGTGGGTATGCCACTACGGGCGGCTTGCCCTTTGCCCAAGATATAAAAAAATATGGTATAACTTGAAGAATTTTCAGCGTTTATCCCATTCCAACTTATTAAAAACGCGGTTGCCCTGAGATACAGGTATGTGAGTATTGCATTTCAGACTAAGATGCCCGTCCTTTATCTTCGGCAATTTCGTGCAGGGAAAGTGAGATGAGAGCATTCTGGTAAGAAGTTGCAATATTTTCCCATGTGTATCCCTCAGCTAGTTTCATTGCTTCATCACCTATTTTCATGTAGCTGGCAGGATTTGAAAGGCATTCGTTTATAATATCTACAAATTCACGAAATGTTTGTGCCATCAAGACGTTTTTTCTATTTGCTACTCCATTTATGCCAGCAATACCATCCGGAGTTGATACTACGACTTTACCTTGAGAAAAGAATTCTAACGTTTTAATTCTACATCCACCAGTTAGGGGTGAATTGAAATAAGGCAATATAATGAGCCCAGCGCTAGCGATAAGATCGCTCTTTAACTCATTAGAGACATATCCAAGAATTTTGACGTTTTTTTCCTTGCCTGCCAATTCAATGAGTGGCCCATCAATCATACTTGCTGGGCCTCCAGCAATAATTAGCTCAATGTCATTATGACGTTTCTTAACAGACTGAAAAATCCTCATAGCGGCTGATGCCGCTTGCCTGTTTTGCTGATTATACATGCTTCCCAGAAAAAGCAAGGTCTTTCCGCGAGAAATATGAGGTAATTGGCAAGAGGACATGGAAATACCATTGGGGATAACGAAGCTAGGGCATGTGAGTGGATATTTCTTTCTCATCTCTTCAGAAGAATAGATTGCCGCTACGCAGGAGTTGAGTGCCTTCTTTTCGATAATTCTAACTATTTGGATAACCAACTTTGGAATACGCAGTCCCATCTCAGCCTCATTCATCCACGATACATCATCAACTATTACTGGTTTTCTCAAAAAAATTCCAATTATCAGTGATTGAATGAGCGATATTTGTTCTTCTGCCTGTATGAAATCGGCTTTAAGATTTCTTAAACGTGCCAAATCCAGTAACAAACTCAATGAAAAAAACGCATTGAAAAGTAGCCGATATAAAATTCTATTTTTTAATACCATTCTAAGGAAATGTAGATTGTACCGAATTATACTTATATTACCTACATGTTCTGACACCAGTCCTTTGGTTTCAACTGCTGGTGCTAAAACAGTAAAACTGCCGTACTTTACAGAGTTACTAAACAAGCCTATTACTCTCTGCGATAACCCCTCGTAATGAGGAAAATCAGTAGGCATAACAATTATCAACTTAACATTAAAGTTTTTTCTGTCAGCTGGTTGCATTCTCTTTTAATACTCCTTATGTTTGTCCTAAAATTTATGAGCTAAGAACGATTCAGGCGCACCTTTATAGTCAAGCAATTTCCAACTTTGTCCTGTTCATGCGCATCATTAGGTACCACGTTTTTTTAATTCGTTTCCTAATGCTTTCTCCGCAGGAGTTTTTAGAGTACCAGCTATTTTATAAATTAATGGAGTGAAAGCAGAAGACATAACAAGCTTAGCGGCGACATCACTTTCAAACAATAAGGTAGAGGCAACATCTAGAACTGTCTTCCTTACATAAAATGTTCTAGAATATTGTCTCCAATCAGTATTGATTCGAACATTAGATAATTCTGTTGTCCCGATTCCTTCTTTTTCGGCAATTTGAATATGTCTCACTTTTTTTACATCTTGCCTCATGATCTGAGACCCAAGAGTGTCAGCAACCACAACATTATCAGAGGCTATCATCAAGTTGGTTTCTACAGGATTGCCAAACATGGGACCGTGCCCATCTAAACCATATAGACCGTCAATGATTGTCAACTTTGGATTGAGAGTTTTCGCCAAGAGGGTAAGCTTATGGGCAATATTCTGGTGATGTAGACCTCTCATGGTATCTGGATAGCATCCCCACATGTTCTTAAGCCCCAAACTAACTCTTGTCATCACGTGTACTTTCAGCGTTGGAACAGATATGAAACAGTCTATATCGTTTATAAGGAGTTCAGGCAATTGGACTTTAACTTTCTTTCCTTGAATTCTAGATTCAACAAACCTACAGGGCAGTTTGGAGAGGTTAACTAATTCCACTCCAGTATCTCTGCATATTTTATACATGTCATGTCCTTGAAAAGCCTCTTCAGCCGTAAAAGAATGATTTCCACCATTTGATTCTCCGACTATTATCCTGTTGCTTCTATCTTTTAGTTTCTCAAGCAGAAGTTTAAGCAACTTGGGACTCGTTGTCACACCTTTAGAGTAACTGGGGAATGTGAAGTTGGGTTTAACAAAAACTACTGATCCGCTTTGGACATTCTTACTCCAATTAACAAACTCAAGTCCTTGTGTCAGAACCTCCTCCAATCTACCAGAAATATGAGATATAAATGCAGAATACATAAGTGTCACCAATCGAGGGTTTTACTCATTTTACGTTATCTATCAATTCACAGCATCAGCAAATATCAACGTTTAAACTCTTCGGTTTTCTCAATCAATATCGTCTCTAACCGACGAGCTAGCTTTGTTTCATCATGGTTATTCTTAACATATTGAAATCCGGTTTCACCAAGTTGCCCGCGTATATCTGTATCTTTCAAAAGCTTGATGGTGTTTTCCGCAAAATCTTCAATACTTGAATAAAACAAACCATACGGCTTGCCTTTAAGTAAAGAAATCATACCGGGCAATGGTGTTGCCAAAACAGGTTTTCCACACGCCAAATACTGAAGTATTTTTCCAGGAATAATCTCTCTTGTTGCATCAGTAACTCTAAATGGGTTTATGCAAATACTAGACATGTTGATGAATTGAGGCATCACATCGAAGGGTTTGAAACCTGTCAAGATTACATTTTCTGAAAGCCCCAGTTCAGAAACACGCTTTTTTAGTCTCCCGAATAATGCACCTCCGCCTACGATAACCAACTTAGCTCTAGGTATCTCTTTCACAACATAAGAAAACTGTTCCAAATAAAGGTCTAAACCCGAAAACTCGAAGAGTGTCCCAATATAAAGCACGACTAAATCATCTTTAGATAACCCCAAGTTCTCTCTAAGTTCTCTGGATTGAACATAGGGGTTAAATTTCTTTAAATCTACTCCAAAAAGGAGTAAATCCACTTTTTCCTTATTTGCATCCATCCTAATTACGTAGTTGCAAAGCATCGGTGATAGTGTTAAAATCTTATCCACGTGTTTGTAAACCCAGGTTTCAAGAGAAAAAGTGAGAGGCCAAAAAATTTTTGATGGCACCAACCCATGAAGGATATCTATTGATCTAAAGACAACAGGAATACCATATTTCTTGGCAAGATTTATGACTTGATATCCATTAGTTGGAACTGAATAAAGGACAATTACGTCAATTTTTTTGTTTCTGATTGTTCTCTCTATAGCTACATAATGTGTAAAGAACGCAGAGGCTCTATCAAGGAATGGGACTTTTATGAAGCCCGGGCGAATTAACGTAATAGAAGTATCTCGATGAGCTCTACCAGCGGACTTCAACTCTTTAGTTTTGAGCGAGCCAAAATCCAACAAGTCCGTCCTGTTTCGTAGACTTGCAAAGTCTATCACGAAGACGTTATGGCCAAAGCTTGACAATAGCTCTGATAGACTGTGTAGGTCAAAAACTACTTTGGTGGACCAGTCAACTTCGTGAACAAACAAAATATTCAAAGTAACTCACTTAATTAAGTCTAAGAGCATGCGAAGGCCTATGGCGTTAGTTGTTAGTTCAGCAAATGACGTCATTTTCTTCAATCTCTTCCAGACATACCCCCACCTCAGGTAAAAGGAGCTGTAGGCCTTTTTGTTCCATTCGCGCAACTCTTCCCCACTCATGGTTGTGAGTTCAGAGAACGAACTGCCAACAGACTTCAGATCAGCATACACGTATCCGTTCCAAGATTTAGGCAAGCAGCCTTTTTCGGCAGCTAAACGATTTAGCTCAGTACCGGGATAAGGAGTAGCAATAGAAAACTGAACGAAATCAGGATTTAACTTCTTTGCAAATTCTATAGTTCTCTTGATTGTTTCGGGTGTCTCATTTGGGGCACCAAGCATGAAGTAACCAACTGTACTGATTCCCGCTTTATGGGTTAAACTGAAAGCATTGGTTATCTGGTCTAACGTTACATTCTTCCCGACCTCAGTTAGAATCTCCTGATCTCCTGATTCTACACCATAGGCAATCATGTAACAACCAGCGTCTTTCATTGTTTTTAGCAGTTCGCTATTGACCAAATTTACTCGGGTTTCGCATGTCCAAGGAACAGAAATTCCCTGTCTCTTCAATTCAGCACAGATGGCCATGACCCACTTTTTATCTAAAGTAAATACGTCATCATAGAACTTTATTTCCCTGACACCAAACTTCTCAATCAAAAGCCGAATTTGATTTACGACATAAGCGGGACTATTATTTCGATATTTGTTTCCGAAAACCGATTTGGAGCAGAAAATGCAGTTATAAGGGCAACCTCTACTAATCATTATCGGCATAGCTGGCGACCGCCTACCAAAGGGAGGATGTAAACGATATTTTCCTTTGGGCAGTAAATGGAAGGCAGGAAAAGGCAATTCGTCTAAATCTAAAAGTATAGGTCGCAACGGATTACTTTTTACCTCTGATTCTATTCTATAAGTTAATCCCAAAATACCGCCTAAATCGCTTACTTTCCTTTCTATCGCCTCAACAAGCTCAAGGAAGGTTTTCTCGCCTTCTCCTCGAACAATTATGTCTATTTCAGGATTTTTCTGCAGGGTTTCTTCAGGAAGTATTGATGCATGTGCGCCACCAAGAACAACCAAGATTTTGCTATCACTTTCCTTGACTTTGCGTGCTACACTTATTGCCGAATTAATTGTGGAAGTCATAGCTGTAATACCTACAAGCTCCGGCTTCTCTTTGAGAATTATTTGAGGAACTGCATTTTCAGAAAGCCCCAGTGCAGTTAAATCCACTATTCGAACCGAATACCCTTTTTTTTCTAGAACTGCCGCCAGCATGGCAAGACCTAAAGGTGGTTGAGGGTACTTGGTGACTTGAGGCGGGCTAATTAACAAGATTTTCAAAGCTTGACACTTGTTTCCATTTCCTTTTGATGTGCCATGAACCAGTCATAAGTCTTCTTCAATCCAGCTTTCATGTCACCTTGTGGCTCATAGCCTAAAACTTTCTTAGCCTTTTCAATGGAAGCCAAAAGTCTTGATTTCTTATCCCAATCTCTCTTTTCTTTGAAGACTATTCCAGCATCATTTCCCGTTATTTCGTTGATCCATTTTGCAAGGTCGCCTATGCGAATCTCTCTGCCAGTTGCAAGGTTGAACGCCTCGCCCACTGCTTCATTGTAGTAAGCCATTGCCAATAATCCGTTTATAAGGTCACCCACGTAAGTGAAGTCTCTTGTTTCATCGCCAGTCCCCGTGATCGGCAGAGCTTGTTTGTTGATTGACCAGTAGAAGAAGTTGGGTATGACGTTGCGGTATTTTCCTGGAACTTCGCCTGGACCGTATGAATTGAAGAACCGTGCATTCACAATTGGTAGATGGTATAGGTTGTAGAAGTAGTTGGTATAGAGCTCGCCAAGCATTTTCGTGACTTGATATGGTGTGTAGAGTTTCAGTGATACGTCATGTTCTTCAAAGGGCATTTTTGAGTCTGCACCGTATATTCCACAACCTGAAGATGCATAAATAAAGCGTTCAACGCCAACTAGATGAGCGTGCTCCAGAACCTTCAACGTACCCATTCCATTGACCATCAAGTCGGTTTCAGGATTATCCACTGAGTTCTGGTTGGCAAAATGACCTGCCAGATGATACACTATTTGAGGTTTCTCTTTAAACGCCCGCCTCAACTTTTCATCGTCAAGAATATTGCCTTTTATGAAGGTAACTTTTGGGCTTGCTAGTATATTCCATTCATAAGATGAAGAAAGGTCGTCTATGATTATGATTTTCTTTGTTTTCAGGTTGCTTAGCGTTTTTACCAGGTTAGAACCTATAGCTCCTGCTCCACCAGTTACCAGCACAGTTTTCTCATTGAATGCTTCAAGCACTTTTTTGTTCATTCCAAGCTACGCCTCATCAAGCACTTTGTTTACCATACAGTTTCTTGAACCATTCAACAGTTCTCCGCATGCCTTCTTCTGGAGAAATGGTTAACTTAAAATCCAAATCTTTTTTTGCTTTTGATGCATCTGGAGTTTTGATTCTGGTTGTGAAGGGCTCAGCTTCTTTGTAGGAAACTTTGGAGTCATCCTTGTTTAGGTTTTTTAGTATTAAATCGGAAACGTATTTTATGTCATATTGGGTGTCTCCGCCCAGATTGTAAATTTCTCCAGGCTTAAAGTTATCAATTATGTTAGCAAATGTTCTGCAGAGGTCCTCAACGTATTCAAGTGTACGCTTGTGACCCAAATAAACGGTGTAAGGCTCATTTCTCATTGCTTTATAGATAAATTTGGGTATCCAACCACGGTAAGGAGTATAATGCTCGCCAACACCATAAACATTGAACAAGCGAACACGAACCGATTCCGTCCCAAACATTGCTGCGGAATTTAAAATCTGCATTTCGTTAACCCATTTAGAAATGGCGTAATCATTCATCTGCTTAATCGGAATATTATCCATAACGTCTTCACGCATGACACCGTCATAATCGCCGTAAACCTCAGCGCTTCCAAAGAAAATCATACGGAACTTCTTCTTCTCCTGTGCTCTCAGAATGTTTTTAGTACCTACAGCGTTTGTAGCCCAGAGATTTTCATAATAGTCTTCTCCGTTCCATCTACCATACTCTGCTGCCGCATGATAAACATAATCGAAGTCATGCTCTGCAAACAATCGCTCCACTTGGCTAAATTTGCTAACGTCACACCGAACGTAATTGGGTTGCCAAGAGTGCATTAAATCGCAAGCCCAAGTTTCATATCCACGCTTTTCTAATTCGCGAACTAGATTTGAGCCTATAAAGCCCAAACCGCCTGTCACTAACACTTTTTTACTAATAATCCATCCTCTCAATCATTAACTAGATTTTCTTGATATTCTAGATATGGCGTATAAAGTAATAGCAGTCGATAGCATAAAGAATCCAATGAGAACAAACGCTATCGAAGCCAATGCAATATTCGTCACTATCTCGTGCTCCGAGGCATAAATCTGCAACATCCACAATCCGAATCCGATGCCAGCGAACAAGCATAACAAACTGGGAATGCCTAGCATCAATAATGGTCTTTCTTCCACAATAAGACGGATTAGTGACATGACTACGCCTATGCCATGAGTTACAGCATGCTCGGTAGAGGTAGCCGCATTACCATTATTATACTTGCAAGTGCAAGGAACCTCAACAATCTTCAAATCATGTTGGTTAGCTTTAAGTAATATTTCGACACTAGCACCCATACCAACCTCAAAAAAGTTAAGGCATTCCAATGCTTGATGGCTATAAGCCCTAAAGCCGCTCTGAGCGTCGGTAACCCCGTTCTTTGATGAACCATTAACCAACTTAGTAATCAGTTTAGCACCGAATTGCCTGTATAAAGGCATCTCCTCTGTTCCATGCACATCAACAAATCGGCTACCAATCACCACATCAGCTGTACCCTCAACAATGGGCTTTATAACGCATGGAATCTCGTTGGGCTCATGCTGTCCATCAGCATCTAAAGTAACAAAAACATCAGCGTTTGATTCGCGAGCACGCATAAAAAGGCTCTTGATAGATGCACCATAACCCCCCTTTGCCTCATGCCTAATCACATCAGCTCCTAAGCCTTCAGCAATTTTTGCAGTATAATCGGTAGAACCATCATCGCAAACGATAACTTTGCTTGCAAACTTTTGAGCATCTAAAATTACTCTTGCAATAGTTTTTTCTTCGTTAAACGCTGGTATGCCAACAACAACGAACGGTTTTATCTCAGTTAGCGCGCCTATCGCAATCGCTTCTGTTTCCACTATTACTCCTTCTTTCCTTACCAGCCCATAATATATCCAGTTTTTATTGTATAGCGCAACTTAAAAAGACTATGCATCTCAACTATGCATCTCAAGACTTCTTTCAGCATCTTCATAGAGCAAATTAGCATCGCTGGAATCCATAATTAGGTGGCACCGTTTTTTCTTCAAGCAAAGCACGTAAACCATCTCTCAAAGAAACCTTAGGCGCGTAACCCAAGAACTTCTTAGCTTTAGAAATATCAGCATAACTATCCTTAATATCGCCAAGTCGAGACTTTTCATAACGAATCTCCAAGTCCAAGCCAGCCAACTCTAAAACCGTTTTAGCCAACTCATTAATAGAAGTAGGTTTACCAGAGCCAATGTTAAAAACTTCGCCCTCAGCGCCGTTATGCTTCATCGAAACTAAAACCGCCTCAACAATATCATGCACATTAACAAAGTCTCTAGTTTGCGAACCATCACCATAAATTACCAACGGCAACCCTTGCTTACTAAATTCTATGAAACGCGTTATTACTCCACTATAATCGTTCATGCCCTGCCTTGGACCATAAACATTAAAGAAACGCAAAACAACCGACCCCAAAAGTTGCCTCTCATTAAAGCCCAAACAGTAACGTTCAGCTACAAGCTTAGACTCAGCATAAGGCGAAATCGGGTTTACCCGAGCCTCTTCATCAACAGGCAACGATTCAGGGTCACCACAAACCGCACAACTAGACACAAAAACGAATCTATCAACTCGCTCCTCAATACTTGAACGAAGCAAATTCAACGTTCCCAAAAGGTTAACATCAAAAGTTAAATCAGGATTCTCAACCGAAAAAGGCACACTAGTCAAAGCTGCCAAATGAACAACCACATCAACGCCATCAAGGGTCTTTCTAACAAGCGAAGCATCACGAATATCACCCTTCACAAAATCCACTTTGCCTGAACCCAAATGACCTTGAATATTATCCAGCTTACCAGTGGATAAGTCATCAATAACCCTAACATCATAACCGTCTTTAACCAATCGGTCAACCACATGGCTGCCAATAAATCCAGCCCCGCCAGTAACCAAAACCCGCGTTCTCTCTTTAGCCAAACTTACACTTTACGCTTAAATATATTAGCCGTAATTAAGAGCTCAAACCGTAATTATGATCGTAGCATGGTCTTTATCCGACGCCATAACTGTGTAATCGCTTTCATCCATTTGATAAAAATTGTATATTTTCGCCGGAAGCTTGATCAAATACTTATCCTGTTGAACAGCCACCGAAACACGCGCTTTAGTAAGAGCAGTCCCTTCTAAACTCTCCAGCGGCTTGACCGATAAAACGAAATGGTCAGCATCCACTGTGTAAAGAATCAAAGTCCTCGGCAACTTCACGCCACCAGCGACCTTCTTATCAACTTCTATCACTCGCTGCTTAACAATTTCTTGCATGTTCTGCTCCTCACAATGGTTTCGCATGGGCTGTTTTCTAAGTCCACTCAGAGTAGTTCCAAAAACTCTTCCCTTGTAATACCTGCTTGCCTGAGTATTGATTTCAGGGTTCCCCTCGCTACTTCTGAATGATCAGGAACGATAACAATAAGAACTTTGCCGGCTTCCTTCTTCTTCAATTTCACATGGCTTCCTTTTCTTCCCTCAACAGTAAAGCCTGCTTTGGTTAAGGCTTTAATCACCTTTCGACCTGAGATTACGGGTAGCGCCACGTACGTCCACCTTAACTACAGTTACGATGGGAACCTCAGCTTCAGAAGGCTTTTCAACATCCTCATCTTCCAAATACAATTCAAGCGCCTCCTTGAGATTCGCTAAAGCCTCTTCAATACTTTTACCCTGGCTTGCCACATCAAACTCAGGGCACAAGGCTACGTAAAGCCGACCTTCTCTCCGAACAACCGCTGAAAGCTCCAAGCTATCGCTAATTTGCATAAATCTTTTCACATTCAATATGATACATACCTTCGAAATAAACTTTCACTAAAACATTGGCAGATGCACGTTGTTGTTTGCGTCGACAGCACCTTTGATATCATCTTCGGTCAGAGTTGGATATGCCTTGATAATTCTCTTAAAATCATAACCAGCAGACAAAAGCTTGAGAATCAAATATACAGGAATCCTAGTTCCCCTAATCACAGGTTTCCCACCTAAAATCTTAGGATTCACTTCAATACGCTCAGTCAATTCTTTCCACCCAATTAAGCATTCACATGAAGCATTAACTTTTCGCCCTAAGACAAAAGAATAATCATTTGGGTGTGTGCATCACAGCCAAGAAAAACGCAAACGACGAATCGGTAGCCCAGCTTTTAGCAGAAGCATTGCCCCATTTCTGAGCTATTAAACTTATTTTTTCGGCAAGCGGTCGACCGATCAGCCTTAACGACTTTAAGACACTGCTTTCCAAAAGCCCTTCCAACTTACCTACGACAGCAAAGATACTTTTCGCTAACTGAATACTGCGTATGTTTTCTGCTACTTTTATCGTTAAATCAACAAGCACTCTGTCTATCCTAGGCAAAGCTTTGAACCATACGCCAGCGCGCATGGCCTTAAACTTTAGTTTTATTAATTGTGTTCTATTCAGGAAGCTGGAAGAGTCATCTTGCATTACAGTCTGAACCGCCATTATGTTACGTTCAATTAAACCATTATGCGCATAGTTAACCCTAAAAAGACTTTGGGTACCATTGTAATTGAAAATAATAACAAAAACTAGAGGGAGCGTTAGCCATTGGTTATCCGCTTCATGAATTCGTCAGCTGTCTTTTCCCAATTGAACTGCTTAGAATAATGCAAGGCATTTATGCTGAGTTTTTCTCTAAGCGAGTTATCCATTAAAATACTAATAGTTTTGCATGCAAGATCTTCAATATTACCGCTTTCCGCTAGCAAACCTGTTTCGCAATTCCTAACACTATCGCAAAGTCCAGGTGCATCATAAGCAACTGCAGGTATACCTAACGCGTTAGCTTCAATGACATTTAAGCCCCAGCCCTCATGCACACCTGGAACCATTAAAACCCAACCCTTCCCCAGTAACTCCCTACGCTCAGCATTATTTAGGTTTCCAAAAAAACTAACTCCTGAACAAGAAATACGCTCCAGCACACGCCTAAAGGGCCCATCACCGAAAACCCACATTTCAGCTTCCGGCACCTTCTCTTTCACTATCTTGAATGCTTTAATTGCGTGATCAGGGCGCTTAGCACGTTTCAAACGACCGGCGAAAACCACAACGGGCTTAGAATCTTTTATGGGTATAGCATTTAAAGGTTCAAAATTCAATCCCTCAGGAACAACAGATACATGCGTAAAGCCCAAATCAGTTAAGTCTCTTCGCGTGCTTTCAGAGACTGTTACTGTAGGCACGTCAACATACTGTTTCAGCCATCGATTCTCAAGAAAATGGTAGCCCAAGTAACTAACAGGAAAAGGCGTCTCATAAAACCAGTACTCTCGAGCTAACTGATGAATTAAAGCAACCACTTCCTCATTATTTTTAACAAACTTTGGAGCAAAAAAGGGCACCGTATTAATTTCATCAATAACAACATCAAAACCCTCCAGCCTAAAACGTTTGGAATAAAACTTTTTAGCTTGCCGATAAACCGAAAAACGCCCGCCTGCTCTAACGATTTCTACTCCATCCAAAATCTCTTCTTTCTTGCAGCCTGGAAATTCAGAAGTAAACAAAGTTACTTCATGCCCGAACTCGACCCAGCGTTTGGCAACTTCACGAGTGAAAACCTCAGCCCCACCCATCGCTGGATTAAGCCAGCAACGCCAATTAAACCAAAGTATTTTAAAACTCGTCATTTAAGTTTCACGTAAAACAGCTTAAACAAGGTTTTGCAGGCCATCTTTAGTAGGAAGCTGGCGTTGATACCAGTGAATCACTCTTAGTCTATAGGCTATTCCAAGCAAGTCAACAAACATCTTCCAGACTTGTCTTGCGCTAAATGAGGCGCCCATCTTGATGCGCACGGGCATCTCCACGACCTTCAAACCGTAAAGATGAGCTACAGCAAGCAATTCAACATCAAACGCATAACGTTTTACAGCCAATCGAGGGAAAATATCAACGAATGCATTCTTCTTCATCGCTTTAAGCCCAGACTGAGTATCATTAAGAGGAACACCAGTTAGAAGCCGAACTAAGCCGTTAAAGCTGATGCTTAGAATCTTACGGGATAAGGGCACTTCTACTCGTGAATCTGAATGCCGTTTAGAAGCGATAACAATATCCCCATGTTCCAAAGCCTCAAGATACTTTGAAATCGTGACTAAATCAATCTCCATGTCACTATCTGCAAAAACAACTATGTTTCCACTGGTTTGCATGAAACCAGTCTTTACCGCATGCCCCTTTCCCATGTTCTTGAGGTAACTGACCACTTTAACATGCCCATTTCTTTTCGCGTACCTAACCGCTTTAGCCAAAGTTCCGTCAAGGCTACCATCATCAACCACAACAATTTCATAAGGCAAATTCTTGCCTTTTATAATTGCTTCAAGCGCACCAAGAGTATCCTCAATAAAGTCTTCTTCATTATAAGCAGGAACCACAAAGGATAACGCAACTTGACCCATTAAACAGCCACCTCATCACCATCGCTTTTCCTGCGATATTTCAGAAAGCAAGCAAGTTGGAGAAAAACCCCAGCAACCAACGCATAATACGCGTAAACAGCTACAGTATCAGCTAAGGAAGACCAACCAGCAGGCAGGAAAACAGCGGCAACAACCAAAAGCAACATAAACCCAACTATAAAGGGAGAACCCCAATTCTCTTTAACGTAACCTTTGACTTTAATCATAATCTTGTTCAAGCCATTTTGGGTCATGTTGCAAACACACTATTGATTCCTTCTATGTTAATGGGTAGCTTAAAAATTAACCTTTGTGCATTTAAGATTCAGATAACAACCTTGAGGGATTGAATTACCCTTTGAACATTTTAACATTATTAACATGCATCACAGCTAGAAAGACTGCGAATGAAGAATCAAACACCCAACCGCCTGCAGAAATATTTCCTAACTTCTGAGCCATGAAACTAATTTTCTGAGCCAGAGGCAAACCAATTTCCCTCAAACGACTTGAAAAACTGCTTTTTATTGCATCTTCCAGCTTCCGTGCAAGCGCGAGTATGCTTTTTGCTAACTTGGCACTTCGAATGTTACCTACAACTCTTATTGTTAAATCAAAGAGCACTCTATCGATTCTTTGCAATACTTTAAACCATGCACCAGAACGCATAGCCTTGGTTTTCAGATTCGCCAATTGCTTTCTATCAGGGAAACGGAAAACACTGCCATTTAGTGCAACTTTAGACATCGTTTGTTTCATTTCCCACTTGGTTATTTTTAGCAACACTCTTTGTGAGTATTTATAAATTATGCATGTTAAATGAAATTAACCTTTCATTATTTAGGCTCAGAATATTATTTAAGTCTTGATTTACACAATTTTTCGTAAGCTAAACCATATCTTGAAATTTCATCATATTCGAAGTTAATTCACGTAACTACATTGGTCACATTGTAACTATAGACTGCAATATTTCCACTTTGATAGACCTCGTGAAATGACGAGGACACAGTTGGTTGCTCATACCATCCTTGTCCATTTACCCACCATATAAGGTATATTTGGCTATGACCTTCCTGAGCAACGGCCGTTGCCGCATTGACAGGGTCGCCAAATCCGTAGGTCCTGACCTGACTATTATTGAGGGCTAACAACGCCCAACCGTAAAACACTGTATGCGTAAGCAAAAGCGCACTGCTATTTACGTTATCTTTGAACCATTGGAGGGTGTTGATTGTGTCTTGGCAGTCAGTTATCGAAATCGTATTCTGTAGCATTGAGGATGGTATTTGGTATATGTATTTGTTGCATGGATCTGGATTAAAGTACAAGAAGGGTTTTTCCGAAGTCATAAATATGAAGCCAAAACTTAGAATAGCTGTTGACAGAACAAGGTACAATATCGCAATTCTATAAACAGTAAACTTAAAGCGTTTCCATTTGATTGTTTTGAGCCTGCTTAGAGCTTCCGTCGCGTAAAATGCAAGCGGATAAGTAAGCATTAATACCCAGCGATAAGGGCTCACAGAAGCAATTGGAAGCAACAACAAAATCAAGCTCAAGAGAAGCCAAGACCTAAGATGAAGATTCCCAAATCGCCACAGACTTACCACCACCAAGGGCAGTATAGGCAAGAAACAATACAAGAAGAAACCCCCTTCGCTTATCAACATAGATTGATAGGAAGTAAAACCAGTCCAGCTAGCCAAGGGCGACACAACATTTGAGTAACCAAGAATGCCAGACTGCGCCACGCCACTTAAATAAACGATGACAAAATAAAGCGCCGCAGGCAATGAAACCGCAATCAGTTGAATTGATCCATTAAAATCTTTACGGAACAAGTTATAGGCAACTGTAAAAACAATAACCCCAAACATAAGTACCGATACAAGTTGATGAGATAACACCACGACCACCATCGCTAAAGAAAGAACAACATAACGTTTCCACGAACTATCCTTTCGGTTGATAAGCAACATAAGGACAACAAAAAAGAAAACCAAACCAAGCTCTTCTCGAAGCTGATCCCAAGAGGCTCTTAAAGCCACAAAATAAACCGTCCCTAAAAGAGCAACAAACGTACTTTTAGATGGCGACCAGCCCAAGCCTCTCTTAGCATATGCAAATATTGATAGCCCCAAGAAACCCAGAAGCAACGGCGAAATTATCTTAAGCACAAAAACCGGTGACCCGCCAGCAGCAACTACTGACATAAAGATCGTGTAGAATAGTGGCGCAGTTGCAAGGAAGCCCCATAGGTTTATGCCATTATGTAGCCATAGCAGAGTGTTTGGAACATAAAAGCCTAAGGTATCAAAACCGACGATATAGGGACCCATTAAAATCTCAGGTATAGCCCTCACAACTAAAGGTATGACAAATGCAAGAACGGGAAAAACAATATCCCGATTGCGGGTAATCCAATCCTTTACAGGATTACTAACATCAGTCACTTTGTATTCTCCAAAGTTTTGAGCAATTATAGACTTAGATATATTAAACTTTTATTGCCAGCCTAAATGCCTTGCGATTGTAAAAACAGACAGGATTATTTTAAAAAAATTGCCAGAATCATTCATGAAAATTCCACCGATAGCTTAGATCCCATGGCAATCTATGCGCTATGACGGATTATTCTGTATAACGTAGAGTGCGGCTTATTAGGCGTACTTTGGCTTCCTCTTGGCAAAAATGTAAAAAAAGAAATTAAAATGGCTGCCACAATAGCAACCACTATCAGACACTTTGCCTTTTTGCTAAATCGCCACCGATTCTGCACGAAAAAGCTTTTTTTACCTTCAGCCTAAAGAGAAGCCTCTAAAGCAACAAGCCTAAGGCATAGAAGAGAGCGAACTTTTTTGTATACTTAATCAATTTTTATGCATGCAAAGCAGGCTAGTTAGCCAAGTTTGAAGTTATGAATCCCTTTTTAACAGTTTTACTCCAAACCCTTTTTCGTCTAAACACCAATTTTAGAAATGCCCAGCCAGCAATAAACATCTGAATAAGCCAATAAACGTAAATTGAAGGTACCCAGAGAAGGTTTCGAAGCTTAATAGGCTTATCAGATGCAGTTAACGCAATGCCGATTGAAAATAAAGAAACAGCCGTTAAAGCTATTACTAGCCCTGTGAAATCTAATACTGGGTTGCTTTGGGAGAGGAATAACGCGACAAAGAACCAGTTCAAATAGCTGAGCAATGATACAACCATCATAAATGGTCCAGCAAGAGAGATTTCTGCATCCACAGTTTTTCTGTTAAGGCTATCAAGAAGACGCCCATATTTTAGAGCCGTCTCCATGTACCCTCTATACCAACGGACCCGCTGCTTGACTAGGTCTCCTAAACCGTTCGGTGTTTCCTGTCCTGAGCAAACGTCAGGAGCATATTTTATCAGATGATTTTTTTCAACGAGCCGTAGTGCTAATTCTACATCTTCTGTAAGGGAAGTTTCA